>JAEEGL011746450.1_pt1 | contig 49706 bp, 52 predicted proteins | sample 9134231 | NCBI WGS metagenome assembly JAEEGL01 (sample SAMN16246548, study PRJNA631951) | gut metagenome | biome: gut microbiome; feature: rumen; material: fiber-attached | host: Bos | place: Iran: Karaj | collected 2018-10 | reverse complement strand
TGCCCTTGTCCTTATGCATTTGAAACTCCGCTGCCTGCGTAGCAGCGGTAGGCGTAAGCATAATAAACTTTTGGAAGGGTAAATTTAGCGTTCATAGTATGTTTATTTTACTGGTTTGAGCGGGTTTGTCAAGTGCAGAAGCCGCAAAAACAGCTGAATGTGACAAAGAGGGGCATCTATGCCGCTGTTTGTGCCTTAAGCCCTGCTACTTGGTGCCGAAGAGTCTGTCGCCGGCATCGCCGAGGCCGGGCAGGATGTACTTGTTGGAATTCAGCTCTCTGTCCTTTGCTGCGATGAAGATGTCAACATCGGGGTGGGCTTCCTGCAGCACTTCGATGCCTTCGGGAGCAGCAATGATGCACATGAAGGAGATATCCTTGCCGCCTCTGTCCTTTATGAAATTGATGGCATCGCGGGCGGAGCCGCCGGTGGCCAGCATAGGATCGACCACGAAGATCTTGCGCTTTTCGATGTCGTAGGGCAGCTTGCAGTAGTATTCATGAGGCTCGTGGGTATCGGGGTCTCTGTAAAGACCGATGTGGCCTACCTTAGCGTTGGGGATAAGATCCAGAACGCCGTCAACCATGCCAAGGCCTGCGCGGAGAATGGGTACGACTGCCACGTCTTCGCCTGCGAGTACTTTAAAATAATTCTTCTCCATGGGGGTCTCGATCTCGACCTCTCTGAGAGGCAGATCTCTGGTAGCCTCGTAGGTCATGAGGCTGGCGATCTCGCGCACATAGGCGCGGAAATCCTTTACGGAGCAGCTCTTATCCCTCATAAGAGCGGTCTTGTGCTGAATGAGAGGGTGATCAAATACATAAACTTTTCCCATAATATCCTCCTGGTGGTATTTGAAACGCTCCCGCGGGCTGCGGGCAGCATTGAATGATCCTGTTTGCGGGTTTTACTCCGGGCTTAAAGGCTTCCGGGGCTATTCTTCGATCTGGTCCACGCGTCTCTGGTGACGTCCGCCTTCGAACTCGGTGTCCAGCCATTTGTCTACCATGCGGTTGGCCAGGTCGGGGGTGGTGGTGCGTCCGCCGAAGGCCAGCATGTTGGCGTTGTTGTGGCGCTTTGTGAATTCGGCCATGTATTCGTTGGTGCAGAGGGCGCAGCGTATGCCTTTGACCTTGTTGGCTGCCATGGATATGCCAATGCCTGTGCCGCAGCAGACTATGCCAAGATCTGCCTGGCCGTCGGCTACAGCGTGTGCGGCTTTGTGGCCGTATACGGGATAATCCACTGATGCAGTGCTGTCGGTCCCAAGGTCCAGAACTTCGATTTTGCGGTCTTCTGTAAGGTGCTTTTTGATGGCTTCCTTAAGCTCGAAGCCGCCGTGATCGCTTGCGAGTGCAATTTTCATGTGATCCTCCTTATGGCGGGGATGCTGTCCGCCGCTGAATGCTTAAACTTCTACTATATTGTAACCTGCTGATTTCAGCATGCGGTTCATTACCGAAAAACCTATGGAACTGCTCTGGTCCAGGGCTGCGGCGAATATCATGTCAGCGTTTTCCTGGTCCAGCCGTCTGAGATCTGCGAAGAGCTTTTCTGCGGCTTCGCGCTCGCTTTCATAGAAGAGTACCTCCACGTTCCGTCCGAGTCTGCGGTATTCTTCCGCTTCTTCATTCATGACGGATATCAGCTGGTCTGCGGACCTGCCGGGATTTCCTTCCCTCAATCTGAAGAGCCGCATCTCAGCCTTTGGGGCATAGTGACGGTACTTCATGCCCGGGGCTTTCGGCACCAGGGAGGGATCCGGGCTGCCTAAGATAGCGGGGTCGTAGCTGCAGGGAAGCTGCAGGACTTGGGAAATGCGCTCCGGTGTGATGAGTCCCGGCCTCAGTATCACAGGAAGCTCTTCTGTCATATCCACCACAGTGGATTCGATGCCGCCTATGCAGGGCTCTCCCTTGATTACTGCATCTATTCTGCCGTCCAGGTCGTCCCGCACATGCTGCCATGTGGTGGGGCTGGGTCTTCCGGAAATGTTGGCCGAAGGACCTGCCACCGGGATACCGGCATATTCTATGAGTCTGAGCGTTGCGGCGTTTGCGGGCAGCCGCAGGGCTACCGTATCCAGGCCTCCTGTGGTCTCCTTTGGCACCAGCGGGCTTTTGGGAAGCACCATGGTCATGGGACCCGGCCAGATGGCCTCTGCCAGTCTGTGGGCGTTTACGGGTATGTCAGAACCCTCAGGGTATTCAAGGCCGCTCACTCTTCTGACCAGTGGCTCCGCCTGGGAAAGCTCGGAGATGTGCACTATCAGCGGGTTGTCCGAGGGACGCCCCTTGGCTGCATATATCCTGCGGGAAGCATTCAGGTCCAGAGCGTTGCCGCCCAGCCCATAGACTGTCTCCGTGGGAAAAGCCACAAGCCCGCCTCTTTGCAGTATCCCGGCTGCCTTCTTCAGGTCCTCTTCTGAAGTTGTCAGATATATTGTATTCATGAATTATAGAGTAAATTTCTACGCGCCCTGCCGTCAGGGCACCCTTCCGCGAATACCGCTTTCACTCGATAGCAGATGCCTTCCCTGACGTCATCCGTTGAAATTATTCGTTTTTTATCCCTGGAAGCTCTTCATCTTTTCTGCCTGTTCGGCGGTTATCAGAGCATCGATGATCTCGTCGATGTCGCCGTCCATGAAGCTGTCCAGCTTGTAGATGGTCATGCCTATGCGGTGGTCGGTCACGCGCCCCTGGGGGAAATTGTAGGTGCGGATGCGTTCGCTGCGGTCGCCGCTTCCTACCTGGCTCTTGCGGGCTTCGGCCTGCTCGTCGTGCTGCTGCTGCTGATAGAAGGCGTAGAGTCTGGATTTAAGCTCGTTATAGGCCTTTTCCTTGTTCTTCAGCTGGGATTTTTCGTCCTGGCACTGAACCACTACGCCGGTGGGCAGGTGGGTGAGTCTTACTGCGGAGTCCGTCATGTTGATGTACTGACCGCCGTGGCCGGAAGCGCGGAAGGTATCCACGCGGATGTCGTCCCACTTGAGGTCCACGTTCACATCTTCGACCTCGGGCATTATGGCCACAGTGGCTGCGGAGGTGTGAATGCGGCCTGCGCTCTCCGTTTCGGGAACGCGCTGCACTCTGTGGACTCCGGATTCGTATTTAAGGCGGGAATAGGCGCCGCGGCCGATGATGCGGACCACGCCTTCCTTGATGCCGCCTATGCCTGTATCGTTCACATCCGTGAGTTCAGTCTTCCAGCCTCTGCGCTCCGCGTAGCGGGTATACATGCGCAGCAGGTCGCTGGCGAAAAGGGCTGCCTCTTCGCCGCCGGTGCCGGCCCGAAGCTCCAGGTATACGTTCTTTTCGTCGTTGGGGTCCTTGGGGAGCAGCAGTATCTTAAGCTCCTGGGTCAGAACTTCGATCTTCTCTGTAAGCTCGGAGACCTCTTCCTTAGCCATCTCGCCTAGATCCGGGTCTCCCAGCATCTCTTTTGCGCTTTCCAGGTCCTCCTCGGCCTTCTTGTACTCCCTGTACTTGTTGACCAGGGGCTCCATGTCGCCCATTTCCTGCATAAGCTTGCGCCAGCGGCTCTGGTCCGCTATGATGGCAGGGTCTGAGACCAGCATGCTCAGCTCTTCGTATTTATCAAGTATGAATTCAAGTCTTTTGAACATAGTAAACCTCTCATAAATCTTTAACCAATCAAGTATACCATAGCGGAGCGGGGACGCGCAAGAAACTCTGCCCAAAGCCTTTAAAAACTTGATGATAGTTATAGGAAGTTCCTATTTGCTCTTGCGGTATATATAGGTTATAATATGATGGCTCGATACAGTTAAGGAATGCGGCTGCGTAGCAGCGGCTGAAGTATAAAAAAGGAGAAATATAATGGCAAGAAAAATTATTATGTACGGCGCACCCACCTGCCCCGATTGCGTAAAGGCCAAGGAAGTTCTGGACAAGGAAGGCATCAGATATGCTTATATCAATATTCTGGAAGACCTGGCAAGACTCAAGAAGTTCATCACCCTGCGCGATGCACATCAGGCTGAATTCCAGACTGAGATCGCCAAGGAGCACATGGGAATTCCCTGCTTCGTAGTTGACGACAAGGACATCTATGTTCTGATGCCCGAGAATCTGGATGTATTCAGATAGTCAAAAGCTGAAAAGTGACGAAAGCGCCCCAAAAGGGCGCTTTTTTATTGAAAATAAGGCCTTTCTGACTTAAATCAGCCCAAGATATATTGCGTTTCGTGCATAAAAATGATAATATATCGGCAAATATATTGCTGATTCTAATAAATAGGAGAATTAAAATGGCAAACAGAAGAAAAGTCATTATGTATGGCAACGAAAAATGACCGGGCTGCGTAAGGGCCAAGGAAGTGCTCAAGAATGAAGGCATCAGGTATTCCTACATTGATGTTCTGGAGGATCTTGCAAGATTCAAGAAGTTCCTGAATCTGAGAGATGCTCACCATGATAAAGAGTTCGCCAAGACCGTCGAAGATGGCAAGGCAGGCATCCCCTGCTTCCTGGTGGACGACGAGATCCTTTATGTAGGACTCCCCGAGGATCTGGATCTTCTGAGATAGGATCCTCAAGGAATAAAAAAAGGACCCCTGCAGATCTGAACTGACTGCGGGGGTCTTATTTTGTGACTTTGTAACTATTTCAGGCTGGCCAGGAAGGCTGCGGTGAGCCAGGTGCGCTCCGGAATGGAGGAGATGCGCAGGTGCTCATCGGTGGAGTGGATGTCGTACATGTAGGGGCCAAGGGCGTCGATCGTGGGAATGCCTTCGTTGGAGAACCAGGAAGCATCGCCGCTGCCGCCGACCCTCTGTTCCTGAATGTCGAGGCCAAGCTCAGCTCCGACAGCCTGGATCTTCCTGAACAGTCCCACATTTGCCTCGTTGGGCTCCATGGGTATTCCCATGCCGTTGATGGTCACTGTGGTTTTGGTGCCATCGGCAAAGAAATTGTCATTTTCCAGGGACATGAGATCCTTCTTTATGATCTCCGCATCCTCCTGGTTTGCCAGTCTTACGGATACTTTGGCGGAGGCATGAGGCGTTACCACATTGGCAGGTGTGCCGTAGCTGTCCAGCACTGCGCAGTTGTACTGTATGCCGCGCTCGTTGTCGTTCTTGGCGTAAAGGGCAAGCATCTTATGCGCAAGCTCCAGCACGGCGCTGCGGCCGTCCTCGTAGTTGTTCCCGCTGTGGGCGGCAGTTCCGATAACGTCTATAGTTGCGCTGGCAGAGGCTTTTCTTGCGGTGATGACGCCGCTGTTGCCTCTGGAAGGCTCAAATATAAGGGCCATCTCTGCGCCTTTGGCTTCGGATTCGAAGATCTGGCGGCCTGTCTGGGAACCGATCTCCTCGTCCGGGTTGAAGATAAAGAGTATCTCCTTATCAGGAAGGGCATTAAGCTCCTGCAGTATCTTTACAGCTTCGATGCTCTGCACCACGCCGCCCTTGCAGTCTGCGATGCCAAGGCCCCATGCATAGTCTCCTTCGATATGGAAGGGATGGGCAGCCACATCGCCAGGCTTGAAGACGGTGTCCAGGTGGGCGTTAAGCACCACAGTGCCGTTCTTGCAGCCCTTGTTGAGCCTTGCGATAAGGTTGAAGCCATAGCCTTCGAAAAAGCGTCTCTCGATCTCGATGCCATCGATCTCCTTAAGCAGGCCTTCGATGATATCCGTTACCTTGGCGTTGCCCTCCACGTTGCGGGAGCCGCAGTCTATGCCGCTCAGCTGCTCCAGCACCTTCAGCTGCTTAGGTGCGAATTCCTCCGCCTTCTCCTTTATTTTCTTTTGAAGTTCAGTCATTTTCTTCTCCTTCCGGCGGTCTCGTAGCTTCCCGCAGAGCCGCCATTTCTTTCCTGAATATTTTACCATAATAAAGCGCCGTCATTCAACGCCTTGTTTGAACTCTTGGTTTTTTCTCCGCCCGGGGGTATACTGGTCTGGACAGGAGGACATGACATGAGTTTTCTCAGCAAAGAACAGAACGAAAGGTTCCTGGGCACGGGGGCTGCAAACGCGGCAGGGGACGGGCTTCAGGACTTTCTGGATAAATACGATCCGAAGCGTTACGATCTTCCGGCCAACACGGTGGATATGGCAATTTTCAAAAGTGATGGACCCTGGACTACCCCGGATCAGCCTCTTAAACTTCTTATGATAAAGCGCAGCAATCACCCATGCATAGGCTGGTGGGCTCTGCCTGGTGGTTTTGTGGATTATAAAGAAAACCTGGAGGACGCCGCTGCCAGGGAGTTGGAGGAGGAGACTGGCGTCAAGGGCCTGCCGCTGGTTCAGCTCAGGACCTGGGGCGACTACGACAGGGATCCACGCATGCGCATAATCACCACATCCTACATGGCGCTGGTTGAAGGCCCCCTGGAAGCGAAAGCCGGGGACGATGCCGCAGACGCCAGATGGTTCGACGTCAGCCTTGAAAGCACCGGCATCTACAGCGAAGAGGGCTATGTTCTGGAAAGGTACAGCCTCAGTCTTGTCAGCGGGCAGGGCCGCCCGGAGGAGCTCCGGATAGGCGCGGAGATAAGCCGCAGGGAATACGGCAGCGGGCTGCTCCGCCAGGTCAGATACCGCCTGCGTTCCTCGGACCGCATCGCCTCGGACCATGCCCTGGTCATAGCCGACGCCCTGCTGTTCCTTAGAGAGCAGCTCGGCAGGATCAGTGGATAGACAAGGCTCGCGTCGGGTTACAGCGAGGCATTTTAAAAGCAGGTTTATAAAATTATTAAAAAACTTCTTGACATCACCGCATTAAAGTGCTAATATCCCTGCATACCTTTCAAAACAGGTAGAGGTCGCGCTTGTTATAAGTAAGCGGAGGGAGGCCGGAAGCCAGGGAATCCCGCCAAAAGGAACAGGTGCCGAAATCGAAGTGTCCGAAGCTTCGGTTGGGACCGGGCCAAACAGGTCCGGGACTGTCGTACGGTTTATTGGGGCCGTACGGAGAGCTATCATTAGAAGGTGCCATTCGATTTCACGGTGATTTCTGAACTTGGTACATCTAATGTACCAAGTTTTTTTATCACTGTAATCCGCTTCGGGGTCCTGTTTCCCCCAAGGGTGAGAGGCCCAAAAACGAAGCGGCGCAAATCTAAAGCCCCGGCAGGCCAAAGGCCGGGCAAAGGAGAGAAATCGAAATGGCAAACAACACTCAGAGAAAAGGCTTCAAAATGCCTCACAACTATGTAGTCGTCTTCTGCATAGTTATCCTGGCAGCGCTGCTGACCTGGATCATCCCCGCCGGACAGTTCGACCGCGAAGGCAGAGCTGTTATCCCCGGCACCTATCATTCAGTAGAGGCCAATCCCGTAGGCCCCATCGGCGTTTTCTACGCAGTTGAGCAGGGCTTTGTACAGACTGCAGACATCATCTTCTTCATCATGTTCGCCTACGGCTTTGTGCACATGATGCTAAAGAACGGCAGCTTCGACGCTCTTATGGGCGCACTGATACGAAAAACCGCCCACTTCAACGAACGAATAGTATTTGTGATCATAATGGTCGTCTTCGGTATCCTTGGTGCTACCATGGGTATGGCAGAAGAGACCTACGGTATGTACCCGATATTCATTGGAATTGGCGCAGCTCTTGGCTATGATGCCATCGTAGGCGCCTCCATCGTATACATCGGCGTACAGACCGGTTTCGCATCCGCCATCCTCAACCCCTTCACCCTGGGCGTTGCAAACGGAATCTCCGGCATCACCACCAGCCCTCAGATGTTCACCTACAGAATCATCTGCTTCATACTCTTCGAGGGCGTAGGCATCTTCTATGTGCTCCGCTATGCAAGAAAGATCAAGGCTGATCCCACCAAGGGCCTGCTCTATGGCACCGAGTACCAGAACATGGGCAAAGACAAGTCCAGAGAAGAAATGGTACAGGCTCAGATGACCGGACGTCACGCACTCTGCGGACTCATCTTCCTGGCAGTTATCGGCCTCATGATCTGGGGCGTGCTCGTAAAAGAGTGGTATATCGATGAACTGTCCACCCTGTTCTTCATCGCTATGGTAGTTGTAGGTCTGGTGGGTGGCTTCGGCCCCAGCCGCATCGCTTCCGAATTCATCGAGGCTTCCAAGTCCATGGTAAGAGGCGCCTTCATCGTAGGCGTATCCAGAGCTATCATGATCACCATGCAGAACGGTCTGATCATCGACTCCGTGCTCTACTATCTGTCCTCCACCCTCAACGGCATGAGCGGCATCATCGCAGGCATGCTGCAGGTAGTGGTACAGAACATCGTAAACATCTTCATCCCCTCCGGTTCCGGACAGGCCTCCGCTGTAATGCCCATCATGGCTCCTCTGAGCGATCTGATCGGCGTTTCCAGACAGGTTGCAAACCTGGCCTTCACCTTCGGCGATGGCTACTCCAACATGATCATCCCCACAGGCGTGTTCACCACCGCAGGACTTATGGGTCTGCCTGTTGAGAAATGGTTCAAATGGATCAGCAAGCTCTTCATCATCTACTTCGTTCTGGAGCTGGTGATGGTATCAGTAGCGACCCTGATCGGACTTTAACAGTATAAGAAAATATAAGACTTATCGCCTATTGACGATAGACAATCAATGTAGTATAAATAGTTGAGCAAAGCCCTGGTCTCAGGGCTTTGTTTAAAAAAAGAGGATAAAATGAACAGACAGGAACTTTACAGTATTGCAAGAGAATTAGAGCAGCAGTACGGCAGCCTCTACGAAGAGGTCTGCCAGACAGTATACGATTTTGCTGAAGTAGGTATGCAGGAATTCAAGTCCAGCGCATATCTCTGCGAGCAGCTGGAGAACATCGGTTTCAGAGTTACCGCTCCCGTGGCGGGTCTGCCCACCGCCTTCATGGCGGAGTACGGCGAAGGCCATCCCAAGGTATGCTTCCTTGCAGAGTTTGACGCTCTGCCCGGTTATGGCCCCAATCACGACCAGAACGGTCATGCATGCGGCCACAACTGGATCGCAGCAAACTGCTTTGGCGCAGCTCATGTGCTGAAGCTGATGTACGACAGAGGACTCTTCAAGGGCACCATCGTTTATGCAGGAAGCCCCGCAGAAGAGACTGTCGGCGGTAAGATCAATATGGTCGATGCCGGCTGCTACGATGACTGCGATCTTGCAATGCAGGTCCACATCAGCGGCGGTACCGAGACTCGTCTCGGCTCTCAGTATCTGGCAATGGACAGCCTGCGCTTCACCTTCCACGGAGTTTCCAGCCATGCAGCCGGAGCTCCCGAAAGAGGCATCAACGCACTGGATGCTGCTTATCTGATGTTCAACGGCGTTAACGCGCTGCGTCAGCATGTCACCTCCGATGCCCGCATCCACGGTATCATCAGCAACGGCGGTCTGGCTCCCAATGTGGTGCCCGCACTGTCCGAAAGCCTCTGGTACGTAAGAGCTGCAGACAGAAATTACGTCAACCAGCTGGTGGAGAAGGTGATCAACTGCGCAAAGGGCGCCTGCCTTATGACCGGCGCAACCATGGACTATCAGTTCGTGGAGAACAGCTTCGACAACCTGAAGGTAAATCCCTTCCTGATCGACGAGTTCGCGCAGTGCATGGCAGATGCAGGTATCGAGAACGTGAACACTCAGCTTCAGAAGCCCAGCGGCTCCAGCGATGTAGGCAATGTTTCCTGGGTATGCCCCACCATCGGCTCCAGTATGGGTATAGGTAATCTTGACGGCTGCGCATGCCACGAAGAAGCCTTCCTGCCCAACTGCAGCGGCCCCGTGGGCTTTGCAGGTCTGCACAAGGCAGTTCTGGCTCAGATCTTCCTGGCTCTGAATGCCTATACCGATGAGGCTCTGCAGCAGAAGCTGGCGGAGAGAAAGGCTCAGCTGAAGGCGGAAAACACCGGCGAAAGCAGGGTCAAGGTAAGATAATATCCTCTTGATAACTTTTCAAGCTACGCATCGGGCCTCTATCCCTCACCTTGGGTCCATGCATAGCATACAATCCCCGAAGACCGCTCTGTAAAAGGAGCGGTCTTTTCGTGACCTTCCCGGTGAAAACGAGCGACAGCGAAGTTTGAAGCGTCGGAAGGTCCGAGTCGCAAGTCAGCCAGCGAAGGCGAGCCTATGGCGAAGCCTGAGCTGCTGCTGACGGACGACTGAGTGCGCTTTCCCGGTGAAGGCGAGCGGCAGCGAAGCCTGAAGCGTCGGAAGGTCCGAGTCGCAAGTCAGCGGAATTTGTGATATACTATACTAAAACAGGAGGTACGGCTATGAACAGCAGAAGTCTTGAAGAGTGGGGAAGGATACTGGTGGAGTACGCTAAGGGGTACATAATCACCAGAAACAGCAGCCTTGAGGTATATAAGAGCATGAGACCCCAGACCGCAGGCGACGATGCGGCTGCCCGGGCTGAGCTTGATGAGGCCGTGGCACTTGGGCGAAGCGAGTTCGAAGGCTTCCTTGCTGAGACCTGGGAGGCCTTTCAGGCTAGTCATAAGGATGAGGGGCTCTGCGGGTCCTACTTCGATCTTATGACTGAGGTGCGTGAGACCCCGGAAAATGCGGAGAACAGCCTGCGGGATTTTCTGGCAAGAAGCCGGAGCTTTATGTAGCGGCGTGCAGGAGCTTTGGTTTTTTTCCGGCTTTTGAGCGGCACAGGCTGCAGCGTTTGGATCGACTGTTTTTATTTTGTGACCTTTCGAAAAAAGCTCCGTCATTACAGGTGAACGGGGCTTTGCTTTTGTTCGAAAGGGGAAATACATGTTAAGGAGAAATTGGGGAAAAATGAGTTTGCTGCTGGCTCTTGTGCTGCTTCTTGGCGGCCTTTCGGGCTGCGCAAAGGAGGCTGCAGGTTCGGACAGCGGCGCTTCTGAGGCAAAGGAGAGCCTGGAGAATGAGGCCGGTCCGGCTGGCGCGTCAGAGGCTGAAGGCAGCGGAGCAGAGAATGCCCCTGCAGAGGGCTCTTCGGAAAATTCCGAGCCCGGCAGCACCGAGGACAGCACTAAGGAGGGCAGCATGACTGGAGGAATGATTGGCGGAATGACAGGTGGGGTGATGATCCCCAATCCCTGGATCGACTGCGCAGATAAGGCCGAGGCTGAAAAGCTGGCAGGCTTTAGAATCAATACAGACACAGAGCTGGTGGAGGGCGCAAAATCCGCCGTTTACCGGGTCATGAACGCCTCGGCGGAAAGTATCGAAGACAGACTGATCGAGGTCATCTGTTATGACGATGCGGAAAACGAGATCCTCCGCATCCGAAAGGCAAGGACCTACAGCCAGGATATCTCAGGGGATTATAACACCTATACGGTTGCATCTATTGCTGATTACAGCTGGGGCTGCATAGAGGCCAGCGGCACGGCTCCGGACAGCTACAAAAAGGCCACCTGGCAGACCATAGAGGAGGGCGCCTGGAACAGCTATTCCATGACCATCGAGGGCGATGGCTGGGCTCTTAGTAAGATCGAAAAGCTGGTGCTTGGCATCATTACGGATGTGATCAGCAAAGATCTTGCTCCGGTGCCTAAGGAATATGCCAGAGATCCGTCAAAGGCAACTGTGCAGCCCTTCCCGGGCGGGGCTTCAGCTCCTGAGGGAGCTATAAGCGGCGCAGAAGTGCCCTGGGACATCTGCGATGGGGTGCCGAAGATCGGGCAGGAATATTCTCTTCGGACGCTTATAGTTTCCGTTACGGAGAAGTTCGACGAGGCAGAGCTTAAGGAATTCTGCGAAAAATACGGGCTGTCCGTGACCTACGATTACGACAGCTTCAACATGTATGCCATGAGTCTGGCAGAGGACCACAGTGTGGAGGAACTTCGGGAGCTGGCTACAAGGATCGAGGCCGAAAATGAAAAGGTCATAGCCTGCGAGCTGGATGCCGTCATGCATCTGATCGACCCTGTAAAGCCCGAAACGAGTGCCTTTTAACGTGACAACGGGGACCGTCTCTAATGTCATATATCACTTCATTTAAAAAGCTTTCAGATTTGTATAGCGCAGATCTGAAAGCTTTTTTTTCATTGCCTTTTCCACATCTTTTATGAACTGGTCCCAGGCTTCTTGGTTTTTCGCGTAATAGAGTGGGCAGAGCTTGCCAGTGACATCGTAGTGGTGAATCACATCGGAGGCCTTCAGGCCGGAGTTTCTGCAGAGCCATGCGCAGAGCTTTACCAGAGAATCATTGAATAGCAAAAGCCTCCAAGCTCAAAGATCTTTTCTGCCGGGGCTTTATTCTGATGCTCTGATGCTTTGGAGGCTTTGTTTTGTTCCTGAAATACCAGGGGTGCCCGTGATAAACTGACATTTCTCGGCAATTGCAGGAACATTTATAGAGTGTAGAGTAGGAGTTCGTATTTACAGCTTTGCCAGGGCGCGGATGGCGCTGGTTATGTGTTCTGCATTGTTTTTTGCTCTGGGGCCGTTCCAACTTCCGTGCCGGTCGTTTATGCCGTTGAGGAGCTTTAGCGCTTTACCTTTTTCCTGCCAGAGACGAAGATTGAAATTGTAGTCATCGATAAGTATGTCTCCTGGCTGTATGCCGCCGGGCACCGCAAGAGACTTGTCTTCTCCGCACCAGCAGAACTGACGCTGGACCGTGTCAGGTATGAACTCGTCCAGCCAGGCCTGCTTTTCTTCCAGTGCGTAGGGGCTTTCCTTGATTACTGCGGAAAGGGTGTGGACCTCGAAATCCGGATCTTCAGCCAGCGCCCAAAGCGCCTTGAGGGGCTCGGTCTGAGGCTTAAGCCCGAGGAAATAGCCCTTCTGCAGCAGTTCGCTGAAATCTTTGGCTTCCCTGAACTCGGCAAGGACGCCGTCTATATCGAAAAACAGTCTTGTCATTTTGGGCCTCCTCTCAACTTATTACAACTAAATTGTAGAGGATGGCCTATACAAAAATCTGCACAAGGAGGAAACCTTGCGCAGATTCTGAAAAATCATCGGATTCGATTTGCTGATCGGTTTACAGGCATCATATCTGGTTGTCTGATCGGTCTGCAGAGAGCATAACTGATTTGTGGATTGGTTCGCGGAGAGTATATCGGATTTGTGGATTGGTTCGCAAGAGTATATCCGGTTGGCAGATCGGTCTGCAGAGAGCATATCCGGTTGGCTGATCTGTCCGTAGCGAGTAGTGCCGAAGTGCCGCAGACAGCAGTGCCGCAGCGGTGCAGTCTGCTGAATACTTATTCCTGCACTACAGGCAGCGTGGCGCCTCCGAATGGCATCGCAAGTATGCCTGCATCCGGTCCGTGCTTCTCCAGGGCCTCGTCTAAGGCCCTCTGGGCGCTCTCTGAGGGTTTCAGGAACAGCCGCCTGACAAAATCATCATCCATCTCGGATACCAGCCTTATTTCGGCTTTTTTCAGCACCATGGCTATGGCAGCTGCCTTGTGGCCTCCAAGCTGAAAGTCGCGCTGCACCCGGTCAAGCAGGTCCTTGGGCTCCTTTGCCGAAAGCATCCACTCCTCGAAACGCTTGTTGCCCAGGCCCTCATTGCAGGCGCCTATCAGGATTATGGTGCCTCCGTCCTTTACAGCGTGTCCCGCGTTATCCAAAGCTTTCTGGGTCTGGTACAGATTTGCGTCCTTCGGAGCCCCGCCCTGGCTGACGATGACTATGTCCGCTTTCTCCGGAATGGGTTTCCTGTACATCCTGTCCAGATAGGCGCAGGCATCGCGGTGGGCTGCATGCAGGTCTCCCGCAGCTGCGTAGACTATGTTTTTATGTTCATCAAGCACGACGTTGACTATGAAATCCACAGGGCAGAACTCCGCCGCTTCCTCCAGATCCTCCCGCAGAGGATTGCCGTCAAGCCTTCCCGCGGCGGCGTTTTCATCCAGCATCATGCGGTGATTAGCCTGTATGGCAGCCGGTGTGGAGCAGCCCGGAAGGATGGCCTTTATCCCGCCTGAATAGCCGGCAAAGTAGTGAAACTCCACATTGCCAAGGCATATCCGGAAGTCCGCCTCCGCCACGCTGCGGCAGATGTCCACGGGCGTGCCGCGGCCGGTGGTCCCAAGGTGGATGCAGTCTTCAGGGGTGCTGTCCTCGCAGCGCACTGCATCATACACCGCGTCGCCTGCCAGCCGGCGCTTTTCTTCCTCTGTGTGATGTCTGTGGGAGCCCAGCGCGAAAACCACGGTGATCTGACTGTCATCTGCCCCGGCTGCGCGAAGCTCATCTATCACAGCCGGCAGCACCTCATAGCTTGGCAGCGGCCGGGAGATGTCGCTGGTGATTATGGCTATCTTCGGCGCTTTCTCCGGTGCCGGAGCAGCTCCATCTGAAGGGTATCTGCTGCCACAGTATTCTGCGTCTGAAGATCTGTGTTCAGAGCATAGCCCAAACTTTTCCCTGTACACATCCGAAAGCTTCGGGGCTCCGATGGGGTGCTTAAGAGCCCACTTTACAGCCACCTCTCCCCGCCTTTCGTGCTCCATGGGGTTTGAGACCAGCACATCCATCAGGTTTTTATCGGGGATCTCAACGATCTGAACCCCCTTGCCGTATCCGAAATCAAGTTTCACAGGCTCACCTCCGAAAAGTATAGAAAAAGGCGGGCTTTACCGTAAGGCGCCCGTCTTTTAAATCAGTATTAATTTATTCCGCCCAGGAAGCTGGTAACGTCGTTTACCAGTGTGGCCAGCTGAGCGCTTCTTAAGAGCGTCATCATTCTGCGCATCATGGCGTAGTCTTCTGTCTCGTCTATGAGGCAGGCCGTCTCCATGAACATAGCGTAGAGCACCCTGCGGCGGTTCCTGACTTTGCGCATCAGGGCGTTGGTGGTGGCGGTATCAGAGAGATAGTCGCACATGTCCTTGATGTTCTGGGCGTAGCTGTCGTCCCTCTTGCAGAGCGCCAGCGCGCCGATGGCCGCAAAGTCGTAATCCTCAGTGCCTACGGGAATGTTCTTGTCCTCCAGCGCGTCCAGCACTTCTCTGAATTCATCGACCTTTTCGTCTGTGCTCCTGTTGGAGAGGGCGAAAAGCTGGGCCAGGGGGATGAGCACCTTTCTGGAAAGAGCATGCTTTCTGAGCTGCCCCAAGCCGTCCTCCATCCTGCGTCCGAACACCTCCATGTCCACGCCGCTGATATAAGCCAGCGCTGCAGCGTTGCAGTCGTTGTCGCTGATCAGGAAGGGGAAGAGGCCGCGCAGATACTTGTAGATCTGATTGACCTGCTCTGCTGCATTTTCGTCATCCTCGGGGGGAAGCATCTCGCCCATCACCATGGCGGTAAGGCTCAGGTGGTGGCTTGGAAGCATCTTGGAGAGCAGCAGCTTGTCGATCTTGATGACCCTTTCTATGACGGTGTCCGGATCCGGATCCATGTGCATGGTGGTGGCCAGGGCGATGCGGCTTCCGGGAAGGAATTCGCTGCCCAGGAACTTGCTCTTTTTGATCAGATTATTTGTATAAGTTATTTCTTCGTCGCTGAGCTTTATTCCCCTGCAGGCGGCGATCACTGCGCAGAGGCTTGAAAATTCAAGGTCCTGGCTGCGCATGATGTTCTTTGTGTACTGCCTGTTCTGGAGCGCAAGCTCGCACATTTCCTGTCTTCTGATATCCATAATTTCTCCTGAATATATAAAACGGCAGGCCGGAATATTGATTTCGATCCAATATATCCCGTTCTTGATTTTGCCCCGACCTGCCGGCTTAATGCGATCCTAGTTGGGAATAACGACCTTGTAATTGATCTTCTTTGCTACAGTGGAGAGTATAAATCCGCTGAGGCAGCCGCAGCAAAAGGCTATCGCCATTACCAGCGCGGTCTTTCCCAGGGGGTTGAAGGCAAAGGGCGCTAAAAGTCCCGGGATGGGGCTTGCAGTACCGGGGGCATTGTTTACGATGCCGAAGATGGCTGCAACCGTTCCGGAGAGCGCACCTCCAAGGAAGCTGGAGCTGTAGATGATTATGGGGTTTGCAGTGATGATGTTGGCCTGGGTAAGGGGCTCAAGCATGACAGCTACCACCTTGCCTCTGTCGCCCATGCGCAGTCTGTCGAAGACTATGCCGTTGGAGAAGGTGCCGCCGAAGCATGCAACTGCCGCGATGCCCATGGGAAGTCCGGTAAGGCCAAGCATTGCGGTTAGAGCCATGCTGGACATGGGGCTGGTGCAGATGACCTTCATCAGGCCGCCCAGGATGAAGCCCATGACCACGGGGGAGAAGGCAGTGGCTTCGCTGATCGCTCCGCCGATGATTCCCAGAACGCTGGTGATGTAGGGATTGGTGAAGGTTGCTACTGCATAGTGGGTGGCTGCGGATACCAGGGTGCAGAGTATCATGTCGATGCCGCTGGGCAGGTGCTTTTCCAGGAAGTGCACCACAAAGTGCATCAGGTAGCCTGCCAGGAAGCCCGGAAGTATTCCGTAGCCTGCAACTGCCAGCGCTCCGGCTGCTGCGTAGATGGGGTTGGTGCCCATGGCTATGCCTACGAGAAGAGCCGCTGCGGGGCCGCCCATGCTGCCCGAGGCAGTTCCTACCGCACCGAAGAATGCGATGCCTGCGAAGTCGCCCAGGATGTATTTGAATATGGCTTCCACCAGGAAGCTGCATACTGCGGCATTAGCTACACCGCTCATAGCCTTGTCGCCCAGAGGGGCTTTAAGGCTGATGAGGCTGAAGAAGATAATGACCGCTACCAGGCACAGTATGCCTTTGAAAAATACGAACATTTTTTGCCTCCGTATAAATGAATAATTGCGAAAAATCAAAACGACTCATTATAAGCGCTTGCATTTTATTTTTCAATATAAATTTCGTAATCATCACCCGCTGTTACATAACCGGCTTTGCAGGCTGTGACCCCGGCCGCTGCCATACGTCTTAGGCACTCCTCTGCCTGGTCCATGGGCAGGGCTATAAGCAGGCCGCCGCTGGTCTGGGGGTCGTAGAGCACATCCTCAAGAGCCAGGGGTATCCCGGACTCGTTGAGTACCTTGCCTTTGGTGTAATCCCTGTTGTTGTAAGCTCCTGCAGGGATGAGGCCCATGTCCGCAAAGCCCAGCGCGTCCTCGTAGTAATTGAGTCCGCCGGTCTGAATGTGTATGCTTGTTGCGCTTCCCATGGCCATCTCGCAGGCATGTCCTACCAGACCAAAGCCTGTGATGTCCGTGCAGCTGTGCACGTCAAAATCCGCCATCACTTCTGCGGCGTATTTGTTAAGGGTCGCCATCTGGGCGTATACGCTTTCGAGGACCTCGCTGTCCACCATTTCTGCATCAGCCTTGGCTGCGGTGGTGATTATGCCTGTGCCCAGCCTTTTGGTGAGTATCAGGGCGTCTCCCGGCCTTGCCGCGGAGTTGGACAGAACCTTGTCCGGGTGCACGAAGCCTGTCACTGCCAGCCCGTAGATGGGCTCTTCGCTGTTGATGGTGTGGCCTCCGGTGATTATGACCCCGGCTTCCATGGCCTTGTCGTAGCCGCCCCGGAGTATCTCCCTTACGGTATCCATCTCCAGCTGCTTTGGCACGGTCATTATGTTAAGCGCAAGCCTCGGAACGCCGCCCATGGCGTAGACATCGCTGATGGCGTTGGCCGCAGCGATCTGGCCGAACAAATAGGGATCATCCACGATCGGCGGGAAAAAGTCAGTGGTATTGATGACTGCTGTGTCATCCGATATCTTGTAAACGCTGGCATCGTCGCTCTTGTCGTAGCCCACGATAAGCTTTTCATCGTATGGGGTTTTAAAGCCGTCCAGAAGCCTTGAGAGCAGACCTGCTCCCAGTTTGGCTCCTCAGCCCGAGCAGCTTGCCATTTCGGTAAGCTTGATCTTATTCTTTTCGTCCATTTCAGGCTCCTCAAAAAGTATCCTGCAGAGCTCTGTCTGCAGGATACATTTTACACCATTATTTCTTTTCTGTAAATTTAGCTTTCGGAAGAATTGAAGACCTCGCGGTAGCCGTTTCCCTCCTGAAGGGCGATCTTGTCCAGCTCTCCGGGATAGTCTCCGAAGACGCTCAGGTCCTCGCATTCAAAGCGGACGCAGGTGCCGCAGCTGCTTGACAGCGATCTTGGCACGGGCATGGCCTTTGCGGGAATGCCTTTAGCATCGCATATTTTCTTGAATTTTATGGTCCCGAAGTGGGAGAAAAAGGTCGCTATATAGGTCATCTTACTTTGTGAAGCTGAGTTTGAACTCTCCGCCGTTATCGCTTACGCTTACATTATACCCCTGAGACTTGGCAAATCTAGAGGTATTTTCAACAACGGTCATAGAGTCTGCTAAAAGCTCGTAAGCCGCTTCCTTGCTTGCCATGGCCTTCTTCAGAAGGATAACAGGCTGAGGGCAGGCAAGTCCTCTTGCATCTATTGTTTTCATGTTTTACTCCTTTGTCGATTACTGATCGTTGTTCAGGTTCATGAAGCCTATGATGGCACATACTGCAATGCCGATGATGCAGGCGATGCGGCCGGCAGGAGTGGTTCCTGCGCCGGAGCTTGCAAGACCGAAGTTGTGGCAGAATGCTGCGCCTACGATGAAGCCGAGCACTGCAACTGCGCTGTCGCCATTGCCTTCGCCGGCAAGGATGAGCTGACGCAGGGGGCAGCCGCCCAGGAGGCAGGAGCCGAGGCCTACCAGGAAGAGGCCGAGGAAGTTCCACAGGGATTCGGTGTGGGCTACAGGCTGCTCAGCCATGCTGAACTTGAAGTTGCCAAGAGCCAGGTTGCAGATGAGGCATACGACGAAGATCACTGCAAAACCGGTGATGAGCTTGAAATCCTTGAAGAGGACTACGTCTCTGATTCCGCCGACCATGCAGAGTCTGGACTTCTGAGCTGCAGCGCCTACGATGAGACCTGCTGCCAGAGCGATGGCCAGAGGTGCGCGCATGGAGCCCGGGCCACTTTCTGAGAAAGCGATGAATGCGGGAGCTGCAACAAGCAGTACCAGCAGTGCAACCATAACTACAGAGATGCCGGCGCCTTCAAGTGCGGGCTGAGCATAGCTTCTCTTGAGGGAGAAGCCCTTGTTCAGGAAGAATACGCCGCAGAGTATGCCGCAGATAAAACCTACAAAGCCGATGTATGCATTCAGGTCTCCGCCTGCCATTCTGAGTACCATTCTTAAGGGGCAGCCCAGGAATACCAGAGCGCCGACCATTACGAAGAAGGCCAGGAAGAATCTGGTGAAGGGGGAAGAACCGCCCTTGGGTTTGAATTCCTTAGTAGCCAGAGAGATTATGAATGCTCCCAGTACCAGTCCGATGATCTCGGGACGGATGTACTGCACTACAGCAGCTTTGTGGAGGCCTACTGCGCCTGCGATGTCTCTTAAGAAGCATGCGATGCAGAAGCCCATGTTCTTGGGATTGCCGAACTTGACCAGCAGCGCGCCGAACAGGCCAACGATAGCGCCGGCGGCGATGATCAGAGTCCTTTCTTTTTTGTCACTCATTTCAAATCAACCTCCAATAATTATAGTAGAAAAATATGACAGAGATAATTTATCACCTTGTTAAGCTTTTAAATATGTCAATTATGTAATGAGAAATGGACATATATTTAGAATTTAAATATATTGATATATTGGATTAATTAATCTCGATTAAGACCCGAGTAATATCGAAAAATAGCATACTTATTTATCAAAGGATTTGGGTTATTTATTGGATTATTTATTATAACGTGATATACTTGCTTCACGATTGGAGGGATTCATTGATGATTTATCTGGATAACGGAAGTACAAGCTTTCCCAAGCCCGAGGCTGTGCCAAAGGCAATATATGACTATATGTGCCAGGTAGGCGCCAATATCAACCGCGGGGCTTACGCAACTGCATACTCCACAGAAGAGCAGGTATTCGAATGCCGTCAGCTGCTGGCGGAGCTCTTCGGGGCCAAGGACTGCAAGAATGTTGTCTTCACCAAGAATATAACCGAGAGCCTTAATGTGGTGCTGAAGGGCTATCTGAAGCCCGGAGATCATGTGCTTGTAAGTTCAATGGAGCACAACGCTATAATGCGTCCCATAGTGCAGCTTTCAAAAATCGGCGTGGAGTTCGACCGCATACCCTGCGATGCTCAGGGCAATCTGATCACAGAAGCCATTCCGGGCATGATAAAGCCCAACACCAAAGCTGTAGCCATGCTTCATGCCAGCAATGTCTGCGGAACCGCGACTCCTGCAGAGGAGGTGGGCAGGATCTGCAGGGAATACGGGCTGAGCTTTATACTGGACAGCGCTCAGACCGCAGGTCTGCTGCCCATAGATATGGAACGCATGAATATAGCGGCCCTCTGCTTTACCGGCCACAAGAGCCTGCTCGGACCCCAGGGCATAGGCGGATTCATACTGAGAGAGGATATGATACCTCAGATAGAACCCCTGATCTCAGGCGGCACCGGAAGCATCAGCCACCTGGAGGAAGTGCCCGAATTCATGCCTGACCGCTTCGAGCCCGGTACCATGAATATCCCCGGCATCATCGGACTGCGCTCTGCGCTGCTCTGGCACAAGGAACAGGGCCCCGGAACAGTCTTCGCCCACGAGATGGACATGACAGGTCGCTTCCTGGACGGTCTTACGGAGCTGGAAAACCGCGGCCTTGTAAAGATTTTCGGAAGAAGGGATCTCAAGAACAGAGCTGCCGTTGTATCCATTCAGACCGTAAAGGTGGATCAGGCGGAGGCGGCATTCAGACTTGACAGCGAGTACGGAATAATGACCAGAGTCGGCATCCACTGCGCCCCCAGCGCTCACAAGACTCTGGGGACCTATCCGGAGGGAACGATAAGATTCGCCCCCGGTTGGGCAACTACTCCCGAGGAGATAGACGCAGCGCTTAAGGCCGTAGAGGAGATCGCTAATGGAAATTAAACAGCTGAAATCGTTTATCGCAGTTGTGGACTGCGGAAACTTCACTAAAGCAGCAGAAAAGACCTATACCTCCCAGCCCACCATAAGCACCCACATAAGGGCGCTGGAGGACGAGCTGGGCGCCAGGCTCATTGCAAGAGATACCAAGAATATTAAGATCACGGACAAGGGCTACGAGCTCTACGACTGCGCCATTCACATCATAGAGCTTCAGGAAAACCTTATGAAGCGCTGGGCGGAACAGGATAAGAGCTACATAAATCTGGGGGCTTCGACCATTCCCTCGGCCTATATCCTGCCTGAACTTATGGCGGAATTCTCCCAGCTGCACCCTGAGGTGAGCCTGATAATCCACCAGGGCGACAGCACGGATGTGGCGGATGGCCTCGTCAGCGGTCTCTACGATCTGGGTCTTCTTGGCATGAACTGCAGCAGCGACAAGCTCAAATGCGATCCCTTCTACAGGGACGAAACAGTGCTCATAACCCCGAATAACAAGGAGTTTGCGGCGCTTAAGGAGCTTCCGCTGGAGGAGGCTTATTCCCAGATATTCAGCTATCCGCTGATCTTCCGGGAAAAGGGCAGCGGCACTCAGAAGGCGGCTGAGGCTATAATAGAAAGACTGGGGCTTGACCTCGAAAAGCTGAACGTAATGGCCAGGATAAACGACCAGGAGACCATTAAGAACCTGGTTGCTGCAGGCGTTGGCGTTTCCATGGTGAGCTGGCTTGCGGTAAGGGAGTACGAAAAGAGCGGAAGCGTTCTGGTTTTCAAGCTTCCCAAGGAATACTCGGAGCGCAGGTTCTACATGGCTGTGAATAAAGAGTCCTATAAGAGCTCTGCGGTAAAGGCCTTTATGAGGTACATAAAGCGGAACTATCCCGAATAGCAGAAGATTGGTTTAAAGGGACTGGCGCAGGCCGGTCCCTTTTGTGTTATAATAGCCTAAATGGAGGCTTGATCATGGAAAAAGCTTTTGAATATGATGGATACAGATTTTTTGCCCAGTGGAAGGATGGGGAGCTTCCCCAAACCGTTATCTACTGCCACGAAGGGGAGGATAAGGAGGAGCTCAGAAAGCTCTGGAACCTGGCAGAAGCGCCGGGTCTTATGCTCATGAGCATCTCAGGCGTGGACTGGGACAGGCAGCTTTCACCCTGGCCGGCGGGTAAAGCCTTTAAGGGCGGCGACGATTTTTCCGGCAACGCTGACGAATACATAGGGCAGCTGGAGGAGATCATACCAAAGCTCGAGGCTGAGCTTCGAATGCAGCTGAAAGAAGCATCACCCGGGGCTGATACAGAGAGCTGGCCCTCAAAGCGTGGCATCGCCGGCTATTCTCTGGGCGGACTTTTCGCAGTTTACTGTTTCTATAAGACCTATATGTTCAGCCTTCTGGGATCCATGTCCGGGTCTCTTTGGTTCGACAAATTTAAGAAGTACATGTCTGAGCGCAGGCTTAAGGCTGTGCCGGAAAAGGCCTATTTCTCCCTGGGAGACAAGGAGCCCCAGGTCAAGAACCAGAGGATGGCGGCAGTAGGCGAATGCACTGAGCTTGCTGAGAAGCTCTTCAGGGAAAAGGGAGCCAGGACCATATTCGAATGGAACGAGGGCGGTCACTTCAATGATGTACAGCTGAGAGTCGCAAAAGGACTGCGCTGGCTTGCAGAAGAATAGTTCAAGACGCCGGAGGCTTTTTTGGAGCCTGACCGGTAAAATATAAAGCAGAAACGGAGGAAATATGAACACTTTAGATGCAGTAATGAACCGCAGAAGCGTGCGGAAATATCAGGATAAGAAGGTTCCGGAAGATGTTGTGAAAAAGCTGCTGCAGGCTGCCATGGCAGGGCCCAGCGCCGTCAATGCCAGACCCTGGCAGTTCATCGTTGTGGACGACAGGGAGACTTTGGACAAGATGGCTGATGCAAACGGCAGGGCAGCCCAGCTCCTTAAGAGCGCTCCTCTTGCCATACTGCTCTGCGGAGATCTGGATAAGGCTTTTGAAAAGGCAAAGGACTACTGGATCGTGGATCTGGGCATAGCCAGCCAGAACATGGTAATAGCAGCGGAAGAGCTGGGTCTTGGTTCCGTAGATCTCGGCACCTGGCCTCAGGAGGAAAAGCTGGCAGGACAGAAGGCCATTTTCGGGCTTCCTGACAATGTGGTACCCTTCCTGATCATAGCCTTCGGTTATCCCGAGGAGGGCTTTGAAAGAGCTCCCAGGGCTGACAGACCCGAGTTTGACGAAAGCAGCGTTCACTATAACAAGTGGTAGAGCGGATAGTATCATGCAGCGGGCAGCCGGAAGGCCGAAGCTGCTGCTGATACACCGAAAGAAGGGAAACATTATGAAAGTACTTCAGAAAATACTCAGCTGGCTGTCACTTATACTCATAGTGCTCGGCGCAGGACTGATCATTTTTAAATACCTTACTAACAAGAGTCTGTTTACAGCGCTTCTGGCTGAACCCATGGTAAGGCAGTCCCTTGGCATTATCCAGGTGATGCTTTACGGCGTGGCTGCTATCTTCCTGGGGCTTATATTTCTGACTCTGGCCATGAAGATAGGCGGTTCCATCCGCAGCAAGGAAAAGGCTGAGGCAAAGATCCGCAAGGCTGTTGAGAAGGAACAGGAAAAGGCTGCAAAGGAAGCGGCGGAGATCAATGCCCGCTACGAACAGCAGAATAAGGACGCTGAAGCCGAGGCGGACAAGATACTGAACATATAAAAACTGTTGCAGTTCAGGCTTTATCGTCTATTGACGATAGGCAATAAATAAGTGGAGAATGCTATGATCTATCCTGCAGAGATACTAAAGGGCAGAGATGGAAGGCTCTATACGCTCCGTTCAGTGGAGCCGGAGGATGCCCCCCTCATGCTGAAGTACATGAAGACCATGCTTGGTGAGACGCCTTTCCTGCTGCGGACTCCGGAAGAGTTTGACTATACTGAGGAGGAAGAAGCCCGCGTACTGGCAGGCCGGAAAAATGATCCGAGGAGTCTGATGCTGATGGCTGAGCTTGACGGACAGATCGTTGCCAACGGGGATGTCCATCCTCACGGCAGCAGATCCAGGGTGATGCACAGGTCAGAACTCGGCATTTCTGTGCTGAAGGAACACTGGCATCAGGGCATCGGGACCGCGCTGATGGAGCGGCTGATAGCTTTCGCCGGGCAGGCCGGCTATGAACAGCTGGAGCTGACGGTGGAGTCAGAAAATCTCAGGGCGCTGAGGCTGTATCATAAATATGGTTTCAAGGTCTACGGGACCAGACCTCACGGTCTGAAATACCCAGACGGCAGTTACGATGATGATTATCTGATGATCAGAATGCTTTAGGCATACAGTTCAAGCCCAAAGAAAAGCGGGGCTCTGAAATATCAGAGCTCCGCTTTTGATTTGAATTATTACATCAGCCAGTTGTAGACTACCACCAGGGCGGGTATGGTGAACATGCAGGCGAAGGTCGTAAGGGTGAATATTCCTGTGGCGTAGCCGGCATTCTTGCCGTAGCGCACGGCGAATATATTGTTGTTGGTAGCGGATGGCGTCCCGGCTGCAATAAATGCAGTGAGAGACAGTATTTCGGGAATGTGCAGGAACTTCAGCAGTATGAAGAGCAGCATCGGAGACATTACCAGCCTGATGAATGAGATCAGAAGTATGCGCTTGTGTCCGAATACATCCCTGAGCCTGCTCCTTGCTATGATGGAGCCGGATATTATCATCGCGACAGGAGTAGTGCAGGCTGCGATGGACTTGAGTGGAGAGGCTACTATGTCGGGAATCGGGATGCGGGCGAAAAATATCACCATTCCTATGAGTATGCAGACTATGGTGGGAGTGGTCAGCAGCATCTTTACTGTGCCTTTGCCTGCGGACTGGCCGCTCATAAGCATTATTCCGTAGGTCCACATGAAGGAGCTCTGCACAAGGATCAGGGTGGACATGTAAAAGACAGCTTCGCTGCCCACTATGGCAGTTACTATGGGAATGCCCATAAAGCCCAGGTTTCCGAAGATTATGCAGGATCTTTCGACTTCCCAGTCCTGAGCCCCTCTTTTAACAGCTATCCGCGCTTCGAAGACGGCGATGACGAGCGTCACAGCGCACAGGCCTATGCCTATGAAAAAACCCTTAGCCTTTTCCGCGTCATAGCCCCCCAGATAGCTGCTGAGCAGATTTATGGGATTGATCACAGAAAGCAGCAGCACCGTCGCTGCAGATGAGGTCTTCTCGTCCAGAAGGCCTATTTTTGTGAATATTATGCCAACCAGGACCATAAGCATTATCCTGATTATGGCGTTTCCTGCTACCAATGTTAGTTCGCCCATTGCTTTCTCCTGCTGCCCGGATCTGTCCTCCGTGCGTCTTTGACCCTTCTGAATAAATGTTCAATAAAATATACTCCCCGGCCTGAAAAAAGTCAATAAACCCTTGACATTCAAGGCTTTTGGGACTATATTAAAAACAGAGTTAAACATCTCTAACTCAAATTAAGCGCCTCTAACTCCCATAAAGCTTTACAGTTCAAGGGCTGCGGGGCGAAGGCCGGAGGCTATTTAACTCGAGGCCGGAAAACGCAATCAAATCATCTTTTATATAAAGGAGAAAAATCATGAGAAAGACTTTTAAGGTAGAAGGAATCGATTGCCCCAACTGCGCAGCTAAGCTGGAGAGAAATATCCAGAAGATCAAGGGTGTTGAGGACGCCGCTGTAGTATATGCTACCGGCAAGCTGACTGTTGAAGCTCCCGACGACAAGTTCGAAGCTATCATGGACGAGGCGGTTGCACTTGCTGCAAAGCTGGAGCCCGACTGGCACATCATCAGATAATAACTGACTGCAGACTACATGTATTTATGCTGCGATTTGCGCTGAAGACTGCAGACCGCAGCATTTTTGGTGAATAAAATGTTTACTGATTTCAAACCCACAGACCTGATATGGGTGGCCGTCTACATAGCAGCAGCCTATCCCATTATCATAAAGGCTGTACGGAACATAAGAAACGGCGAGATCTTCGACGAGAACTTCCTGATGATGGTAGCCTCCTTCGGCGCTCTGCTGCTCGGCGAATACCTGGAGGGCATAGCCGTTATGGCGCTCTACCGCATAGGCGAATATCTGCAGGACAGGGCAGTGGACAAGTCCCGCCGATCCATCACAAGCCTTATGGATATCCGTCCGGATTACGCCAATCTGGAGCAGGACGGAGAGCTGGTGCAGGTAAGCCCCGATACTCTTCAGCCTGGGCAGATCATAGTCATAAAGCCCGGCGAACGCATTGCGGTGGACGGAGTGGTGCTTGAGGGCGCCAGCCGCCTGGATACCGCTGCCATCACCGGCGAATCGGTGCCAAGAGACGTGCTGAAGGGAGACCAGGTCTACAGCGGGACCATCAATATGGATTCAGTTCTGCGCGTGGAGGTAAGTGCTCCCGCAGACCAGTCCACGGCAGCCAGGATACTGGAGCTGGTGGAGGATGCTGCGGCAAGCCGTGCAAAGGCGGAGAAGTTCATCACCCGCTTCGCCCGCTGGTATACCCCGGCGGTATGCGGAGCTGCGGCTCTTCTTATAGTGATACCACCCCTGTTCTTCCACGGAGACTGGTCCACCTGGATCTACAGAGGCCTCTGCTTCCTGGTAGTCTCCTGCCCCTGCGCCCTGCTGATATCCATCCCTCTGGGCTTTTTCGCCGGCATAGGCGCCGCATCCTCACGAGGCATACTGGTAAAGGGCGGCAACTATCTGGAAGCTCTTACCAAGTTGGATACCATAGTATTCGACAAGACCGGAACTCTTACCAAGGGCAACTTCAAGCTTGCCGAGATAGTCAGTTCCGAAGGAATTTCGGAGGGTCAACTGCTCGAGACAGCTGCCCTTGCGGAAAGTTTCTCGAATCACCCCATCGCAAAAGCTCTGTCTGAAGCCTACGACAAGGACATGGACGCTTCCCGCATAGAGGATGCTTCCGAGATAGCAGGCAAGGGAGTCTCCGTAAAGCTGGACGGTCAGTCCGTGCTCTGCGGCAATGCAAAGCTTATGGCTGATGCAGGAATAGACGTTCCAAAGACCGACGACCCCGGCACAGTCATCCATGTGGCTGTGGACGGTAAGTATCTTGGCTATATACTTATAGCCGATGAGATAAAGGGCGGAGCAAAGGATGCTCTGGCGGCCATCAAAGCCCAAGGCATAAGCCGCCTGGTGATGCTCACGGGAGACCGCAGCTCCATTGCTCAGAATGTGGCCGACAAGGTGGGTCTGGATGCCTTCTACGGCGACCTGCTGCCTCAGGATAAGGTAAGCATAACCGAAAAGCTGATGAAGGAGCTGCCCGAAGGCCGCAAGCTGGCCTTTGTGGGCGACGGCATCAACGATGCTCCGGTGCTGGCAAGAGCGGATCTTGGCATAGCCATGGGAAGCATGGGAAGCGCTGCGGCGGTGGAAGCTGCGGACATAGTCCTGATGAAGGACGATCCCTCCGACATAGCAACAGCCCTTAAGATCTCGAAAAAGACCATGCGCATCATCATCGAAGACATAGTCTTTTCCATAGGCGTAAAGCTTCTGGTGCTTGTGCTGACGGCCTTTGGCATATCCAACATGTGGCTTGCCATATTCGCAGATGTGGGAGTCTGCATGCTGGCAATACTCAACTCCATGAGAGCCTTAAGAGTCCCGAAATAGATAAAGAAGCGCAATATGAAACCCCTCAGTCTTCAGCGGACCGAGGGGTTTTTCTTGACAATGGGTTCTTCGAGCGGATAATATTTTATATATAAATCTATTCTCAACTGATATAAAGAGGATTTATGAAATGAAACGGATAGTATCAATAATGATAGTTCTGGCGCTCTGCCTGAGTATGTATATCCCGGCGGCAGCCAAGGAAGGACTTCCGATGACTGCGGGGCTCACCAGCACCGTAAGCCAGCGCTGCTACATAGACACAGAGGGAAACCTCTGGATGTGGGGCGAGAACGAATATGGCCAGTGCGGCCAGGACCCCTCCACAAAATGGATAGACAAACCCATAATGGTCATGAGCAATGTGGTCTCCGTCTGCAGGCGCAAGGAGGCAGTGATCGTCCTCAAAGCTGACGGCACCGCCTGGACCTGGGGCTACGACTTCAACCACGGCGCGGAGGTCAGGAGAAAGTATTCCAACGGCAAGGTTCTCTACAATTATGCAAAGGGCCCCGAGCCCTACAAGGTGGGGGACAATGTGGCGGCTGTCAGCATAGGAAACCAGATGCAGTTCGGCATCCTCAAGACCGACGGCACACTCTGGACCTGGGGCAATTCCATCTGGAACGATCTGGGCTACAACGCAAGCACGCTTCCTGCCAGCTATTTCAAGGTTCCTGCGGATTCTTCAGACATGATGGGCTACCAGCCCTCTATACCGGTCAAGATCTTGGACAATGTAAAGACCTTCGCCATGGGTCACTACGACGGAATGGCAATTAAAAACGACGGCAGCCTCTGGTACTGGGGCAACGACGATTCCATCTCCATGGACAACGGCAAGGCCACCGGCGGAGAACCTCTGCCGCCCACCAAGATAATGGACGGCGTCGTATCCTTCAATAGCGACGATGAATGGGACGATGTGGTGCTGGCTAACGGCGAGGCCTGGTCCATGGGCGGAGCTACCGGCGGCAATCTCAAGAACCGCCATAAGCTGGCGGATAATGTGAAGATGGTCATGGGGCCTGTCAGAGACGCACGGGTGGAGATCAGCAGCGGCAAGCAGTATCTTTTCGACGTTATCCTTAAAAAGGATGGCAAGCTCTATTCCAACAACGGCAGCGAGTTCGTCATGGACAATGTGGTCTGGGTGGAGGACGTGGAAGCAGCGCTCCAGCCTACGAATGACCGCACCCGCAATTACCCGTCAGTATATATACTCTGCAGCGACGGCGTGCTTTACGAAAGAGTTGCGGCCTACAATGATGACTTCAGCTTCAACCGCTACGAGCTTCGGAAGCTCGCGGACAATGTGGCTCTGCCCGGCCAGCCCTTCAGCAGCCTGAAGCCGAAGGTCAAGCCTTTTGCAGATGTGTATAAAGATGACTATTTCGGAACCGCTGTGGATTGGGCATACAACCACAGCCCGCAGATAACCGACGGCGTCAGCGCCACAAAGTTCGCCCCCGAAAGGACCGTAAACCGCGCTCAGGCGGTGACCTTCCTCTGGAGAGCCATGGGAGAACCGGAGCCGAAGAGCACAGATAACCCCTTCGAGGATATAAGTGAGAACGACTGGTATTATAAGCCGGCTCTCTGGGCGTATCAGCAGAAGATAACTGACGGAACGAGCACCACAGAAGACGGTAAAATCGTCTATTCGCCGACGAATCCCGTAAAGCGGGGCCAGATGGTAACCTTCCTGTGGCGTACCATGGGAGAGCCGGGTAAGACCGGTCAGGGCGCATGGTATGAGGATCCTGAGAACTGGGCCAGAAAGAAGAAGCTTCTGGATGGCACGGAGCAGGAATATAAGACCGGAGACGAGTGTCCGAGAGCAGATGTGGTCTACTATCTCTGGGAAGTTCTGAAATAAATAACATGAAATAAAATGCATATACAGCCGGGTGTACTTCACTTGGCTGTATTATTTTCTGTCTTTTCATGTATAATGAACATGAGTACAGGAGGAAAAGTATGAATAATAACAATAAAAAATACGCTGCCATAGCCATGTGCCTTATCATAGGGCTTGCAGCGACCAAATCAACAGACTGGCAGAGCGCGCTTCTTGGAAGGACCGTCATAGGCGGCCCCATGGTTGCTCTGGTGGTCTCAATGATCTTATGCAATATACTCCCGAGCATCAGTCCCGAGTTTAAAGCCGGAACCACTTTTTCAGCTAAGAAATTTCTTAATATCGGCACGATCCTTACCGGCGCCACCCTCAGCTTCGCGGAGCTTCTGGGTACAGGCGTCAAGGCTTTGCCTCTGATTATCATCAACATAGTTACGGCTTTTGGCGCAGCTGTTCTGATAGGCAGGAAGCTGGATGTCAGCCGGAACACCGCTGTCCTTGTGGGCGGCGGCACCGCCATCTGCGGCGGCACGGCTATAGCGACTCTTGCAAGGATCATCAAGGCTCACGAGGAGGAGATAGCCTTTGCCATGGCTGCGATCTTCCTGTTTGACACCCTGGCTGCCTTCAGCTATCCTTATGCCTCTGCGGGTATGGGGCTTACGGACAACCAGTTTGCGTTCCTTGGCGGAGCGGCAATCAATGACGCATCCTCCGTTGCCGGCGCTCAGGCCACCTTTGCAGCCCTCAGGGGACTGGGTGACTGGAACGGCGCAATGAATGTAAAGCTTGTAAGGACCACCATGCTCATATTTGTGGCCCTTTTCTGGACCTTTGTCACCGCCAAGGCTGAGGCCTCCGGCTCCGCCGAAAAGGAAAGCCTGTTTGCTGTAGTCAAGAAGAGCTTCCCGCTGTTCATACTGGGCTTTGTTGCCATGGCTGCACTGAACACCATCGGCGTGTTCTCCTTCACCGTTCCGGTCTACGGAAAGTCTGCAGCAAGCCTTCTTGGCAAGCTCTCCAAGTTCTTCTTTGCTTCCGCCCTTGCAGGCGTAGGCTTTAAGATCAAGTTCAAGGATGTATTCTCAAGAGGCGCCAAGCCCATACTTCTTGGTGGAATAACCTGGCTCTGCATACTCTGCACCTCCCTGATCTTTATCTTCGTATTCAAGTGGTATGTGGGGTAGGCCATGAAAATACTTATTCTGAATGGCAGCCCGAAGAGGGAAAAGAGCGATACACTGAAGGTGACGGCGGCTTTTATTGAGGGCATGATGGACGTCTGGCCTCAGGAGATAAGCATCATAAACGCTGTGGATAAACATGTGGAATACTGCACCGGCTGCTTTTCCTGCATGCATAACGGCGGAACATGCATATATGATGACGATATGCGGGGCATACTGGATGAGATACTGGCAAGCGATCTTGTGATACTCAGTTTTCCGCTTTACTGCTATGCTATGCCTGCACCTCTTAAGGCCATCATGGACCGGACCCTGCCGCTTTCGAGTATGGCTATGGAGAAGGAGGGAGACCGATACAGGCATGTACGACAGGCGGATACTTCACATCTGAAGTTCATGATGATATGCGGCTGCGGCTTCCCCAACAGCGCTCACAACTTTGAGCCTGCCATCGGTCAGTTCAGACACATGTTCCCCGGAGATAGTCCCATAATCACCATGCCGGAGAATCCAATGTTCAGCGCGCCGGAGGCTGCCATCGTGACCGAGCCGCGCCTGGAGCTGGTAAGGGAGGCCGGAAGGCAGTACGCCGAGACCGGAAAGATAGACGACGCTCTGCTTTCTGAGATCTGCTCCCCCATGATACCCGAGGAGCAGTACGCTGCGATAGTAAATCATAGCGCCGGAGCATAAAACGTGTCTGGAGCAGCTTGATACTTTTCAAATACAGCCTTCCGTGCTATACTGGACTGTATTTTTCTTCGAAAATATTTAAGAAGGGATAAAACATGGAAAACAATCGCGCTCAATGGGGCAGCAAGCTGGGCTTTATTCTGGCGGCTGCCGGCTCAGCCGTGGGGCTGGGCAATATATGGAAGTTCCCAGGCAAGGCCTTTGAGGGCGGAGGGGGAGCTTTCCTTCTGATGTATCTTCTGATAGTGCCGCTGATCGGCATGCCCTGCATGCTTTCAGAGCTGGCCATAGGCCGCGCTGCACAGTCCAATGTGGTGGACTCCTTCGGACGCCTGGGCCACAAGGGCTATGCCTGGACCGGCTGGGTGGGCTGGAGCGTTGCCTTTATCATCACCTGCTACTACAGCCACGTGGGCGGCTGGGTGCTGCGCTACACCGTAAGCTATGCGGTGGAATCCGGCAAGGTCTACGCAGACCCCCTGGGCTATTTCTATAATATGCTGGGCTATGACGCCGCTGCCGGAAGCACCTTCATTCCCTGGCCTGTGCTGATATTTGCGGCGCTGTTCATGGCAGTCTGCTGCTTTATCATCATCAAGGGCGTGGAAGGGGGCATCGAAAGATTCAACAAGATCGGCATGCCTGCCCTTTTCGTTATCCTGGTGGTGCTGCTGATAAGAGCTGCCACCCTCCCAGGCGCCGCGCCCGGACTTAAGTACATGCTGTCCATAGACGCCTCAAAGGTAACTCCCCAGACCTTCCTCATCGCCCTGTCCCAGGCCTTCTATTCCCTGTCCCTTGGCATGGCAATAATGATAACCTACGGCTCATATCTTCCCAGGACCGAAAACATCGCCCGCAACACCTTCATGGTCTGCACCATGGACACCCTTGTGGCTGTGATCGCAGGCTTTATGGTGATTCCGGCTGTGTTCGCCACTCTTGGACCCGAGGGCGTGGGCAAGGGCGGCGGCTTCGCCTTCGTGTCCCTTGCCGGCGTGTTCCAGCAGATGCCCGGAGGCGCCTTCTTCGGCTTCCTCTTCTATCTGCTGCTGCTGTTTGCAGCCCTCACCTCCACCATCTCCCTGATCGAGGGCATCGTAGCCTTCCTTATCGAGAGAAAGGGCTGGCGGCGTACCCCCACCACCATCGCCGTGGGCCTCATCATGTTCCTGATCGGCTGCCTCTACACCTGCTCCCAGGCTGCGCTGCCCATCAAAGGCATCTGGTTCGACTTCAAAAACGGCATCACTTACCCCGCTTTCTGCGATGCAATGGAGTTCCTGACCGACCGCATCATGATTCCTGTCTGCGCTCTGGGCTGCTGCCTTTTTGCAGGCTGGAGCTGGACCCCTCAGAACGTGGTTGCTGAGGTGGAGCAGGGCGGCATCAAGTTCGGCCTTGTGAAGTTCTACAGCTTTCTTATAAAATTCGTGGCGCCCGCTGCCATAATCGTGATACTTGCCGTGAGCCTCTTCACCGGCACCACTCTGAGCTAGGATACAGCCGGTGGTCTGGACATGATGTCCGAGTTCCGGCAGAGTATCAGGTAAATTATTGAAAATCGCCCGGGATTGTCCCGGGCCTTTTTATTGCCATGGATCCGGATCCTGAACTGGGCTCAGGACGCTTGATTTTTACGGCTCTTGTTGCAATAATAGATGTATAAATATAATCATTAAACGGAGGCAATTATGGCTACTATCAGGCGGGAGCAGCTGGCGGCACTGAACACCATCTACAGGCTGTATCCCTTTGAGGAATTCCTTAAAACGCAAAAGGAGCTGGGCGCATCATATATCGAGCTCTGGGCCGGCGCCCCTCACTTTCTTCTAGGCTATGACGGGTATACAGACTGCAGGGAGCTCAGGCGGCAGATCGAAAGCTATGGACTCAGAGTCGGAGCCTTTTATCCTGAGTGCGTTATATATCCATTTACGCTCTGTGCGCCGGACCCCGTGATGCATAAAAAGAGCCTGGAATACTTCAGAAACGGCATACAGGCAGCTTCTGAGCTCGGAGCTGAAATTATGATCGTAAGCTGCGCCGGCGGACTTATGGATACCGGCAGAGATGCTGCCTGGGAAAAGGCGGTCACTGCACTGAAAGAGCTGGGCGCTCTGGCGCAGGAGCTGGGGGTGACCATAGCGGTGGAGACCTTGACTCCGGATGCTTCGATCATCGTAAATACTCTTCCGGAGCTGCTAAGGCTGCTGGCAGAGGTCGGCAGTCCTTCGGTCAAGACCTGCCTTGACATATGCTCTGCAAGGACTGCAGGGGAAAGCATAGAGCAGTGGTTTGAGGCCTTTGGAGAGGACCTGGTCCATATTCACTTCAGCGATGGCAAACCGGGCGGCAGACTGGTCTGGGGACAGGGGCTTCATCCCGCAGATGATTATCTTCAGACTATCGCAGACTGCGGTTATAAAGGCCTTCTTGGTCTCAACATCAATCTCAGGGGCAACTGGTTCGATCCGGCGCTCCTCAGCGAAGAAAAAGGCTTCACGGGAGAAGATTTCTATCCCCTGAACTACTGGTTCAACCCCGCAGCCGCAGACAGAGCCTGCTTTGAAGCCCTGAAACCGTATATTGAAGGAGGCAGATAGAATGAAGTATTACAGCAAGGACGAAAACTACTGCAATTTCAACCTCCACTACGATACCTTCTACAGCTTTGCCTATTTCTGCGAGTGCATGGAAAAGCTCGGCATACGCAATGTGGAGCTTCTTGCCGGCAACCAGAACCTTTTCATAGACCATAATGGTATTGCAGATGTGAGCAGCCAGAAGCAGCTGCTTAAGGCGCATGGGCTTAAGGTAAGAGTCATATCTGCCCAGAACTGCCGCTTCCGCTATCAGTTCGCCGTGCGGGAGAAGGATGTAATAGAGCAGACCTACAATTATTTTGCCAACGCCATGAGGCTGGCTGCGGAGCTGGACTGCCGCATTATGCAGGCAAACACCGGCTGGGGCTACTGGAACGAGGCTCCCGAGCTGGGCAGACAGCGCTGCATAGAGATGTTCCAGCGGCTGGCAGAGCTGGGAGCGAGCCTGGATATTACTATGGCCTGCGAATCCCTGCGGCCTCAGGAATCCCTTATAGGATGGCGGGCCCGGGATATAAAGTATATAATGGATAAGGTGAACAGCCCCCGCTTCAAGGCAATGATAGACTTTACCGCCATGGGTGTGGCCGGAGAAAGCATACAGGACTGGTTCGATCTTTTCGGCTCCGAAAACATCATCCATACCCACATGGTGGACGGGAACCCCTATTATCATTTCATATGGGGCGAAGGGACCCGTAATCTGGGCGAGGACCTTAAGTGCCTGAAAGAGAACGGCTACAGCGGGATGCTCAGCCAGGAGCTGACCTATGGGCCCTATTATCTGCAGCCCTTCGAGTACGACCGCAAAAACCTTGAAGTCTGGAGCGAATATCTTTACTGATCGGAAGCTGAGGAAAACAAAATGTGGACAGAAGAACTATTCAATGTGGAAAAACCTGTTATAGCGCTGCTGCACCTCCGCGCCCTGCCCGGAGATCCGATGTTTGATGCGGAAAAGGGTCTGGAATATGTGGAGGCCTGCGCCAAAAAGGAGCTCGAGGCTCTTCAGAAGGGCGGCGTTGACGGCATACTGATAGCCAATGAGTTCAGTCTGCCGTATCAGCACAAAGCTCCGGCGGTCACCCTATCCGCCATGGCCTATGTCATAGGCCGCATAAGGTCGGAAATAAGTGTCCCCTTCGGAGTGAACGTGGTCCTTAATCCCCTTGCGACGGTGGAGATGGGCGCAGCTCTCGGCGCAGCCTTTGTCCGCAACACCTTTACGGGGGCATACATAGGGGAGAGCGGCATCACAGATACGGATCCCGCAGCTTATGTGAGGCGAAGGACGGAGCTGGGGCGGCCGGATCTTAAGATGCTGTTTAAAGTGAACCCGGAATCCGATACATACATCGCTCCGAGGGACATAAAAAAGATCACAAAGTCCATAATATTCCACGATCTTCCCGATGGGCTGTGCGTTTCAGGCGCCAGCGCAGGGAGCGAAACAGATACCGGTCTCATCGAAGAGGTCCGCTCGGTCGCGGGAAATATTCCTGTGTTCGCAAATACCGGATGCACTGCTCAGAATATCTGCCGTATGCTGTCGGTCTGCGACGGAGCCCTGGTCGGCACCGCTTTCAAAGCCGGCGGATTCAACGGCTTCGCGGACTATGACAAGGTCAGGGAATTCATGGACATAGTAAAGGATTACAGAAAGGCTCTGTAAATGTCTAAGTATTACATGGGTATAGATATCGGCACCTTTGAAAGCAAAGGCGTCATCATAGATGAAGACTGCAGGATCATTGCGCAGGAAAGCTGCCCTCACGGGATGGAAAACCCTGGCGAAGGTCTGTATGAACACGATGCTGAGGCCGTATGGTGGGGCGATTTCTGCAGGCTTTCGAACGCTCTTATTGTTTCAGCAGCTGTTGACCCAGGTGACATAGCCTGTGTCGGGGGCAGCACTCTTGGCAGCGACTGTCTTCCTGTGGATGAAAACTGCAGGCCGCTCAGAAAAGCCATACTCTACGGCATAGATTCAAGGGCAGGGGAGGAGATAACCTGGCTCACGGAGCACTACGGAGAGGCAAAGGTAAAGGAGCTTTTCGGCGGTCCCATAGTGAGCAGCGATGTATCCCCAAAGATACTCTGGATAAAAAACAAAGAACCGGAGGTCTACGCAAAGACACATAAATTCCTGACGGGGGCATCTTATCTGGCTGCCAAGCTTACAGGAAACTATGTCATAGATCAGTTTCTGGCCAAGGCCTCCTTCAAACCCCTTTACAGAGCTGACGGAAGCGTAAACGAAGAGGAGTGTGGCCTTTTCTGCCGGCCGGATCAGCTGGCAGCGGCTCAGCAGGTGAATGCCATTGCAGGCTATGTTACTGCTCAGGCTGCCGCTGAGACGGGGCTTGCGGAGGGAACTCCGGTAATAACAGGCACCGGAGATTCCACGGCAGAAGCCATAAGCGTAGGCATACTGGATCCCGGTGACATGATGCTCCAGTTCGGATCTACGCTCTTTATCTACTGCTGCACGGACCGGCTCATACAAGATGACCGCCTCAGAGGCAATAATTTTACAGTGCCCGGCTGCTTCAGCGTGTCCGGGGGCACCAATGCTGCAGGAACGCTCACCCGCTGGTACAGGGATGTCATCTTCCCGGACCTGCTTTCAGAAGAAACGGCGGGCGGCAGGAATGCTTTCACTACCATGGTCAGCGGAACAGAGCTCTATTCGGGGCTGGAGGCTATTCCTGCAGGCTCGGAGGGTCTTATCACTCTGCCGTATTTTGCAGGCGAGCGCACTCCCATCAACGATCCCAAAGCCACCGGGATGATATTCGGCCTTAAGCTGAAGCACGGAAGGGCGCATATGTATAAATCCGCGCTGGAGGGCGTGGGCTATTCCATTGCACAGCACGCGGATATCATGGAAGAGCATGGCATAGAGCTTAAACACATCATCGCCGTCGGCGGCGGCACAAAAAACAGCGCCTGGATGCAGATCACCTCAGACATACTTGGAAAGGCTGTGGAGATACCGGCTGTTACGGTGGGCGCATCCTATGGCGATGCTCTTATGGCAGCCCTTGCGGACGGCAGATTCAGAAGCTTCAGGGATCTGCGCAGCGTCATACGCATAAAAAAGACTCTGCAGCCCGATATGGATAACCACAGAGTCTATATCAAGTATAAAGAGATCTTCACGGAGCTCTACAGGAAAAACCGGGAGCTGATGTACAGCCTCTGATGTCCTGTGCCCTACATTCCGAATATGCCGTCCACCAGGCCGTAGAAGCCCATAAAGCTCATGCTTACTATGGCTGCGGCTATGAGGGTCGCAGGGATGCCCTTAAAGGACTCCGGAAAGTCGTTGTCCTCTATGCGCTCCTGAACTCCCGCAAACATCATCATTGCGATGAAGAATCCCAGACCGGCGCCGAAGGCATTAAAGAGGGCTTCGCCGTAGCCTAAGGCAGCCATGTCGTCTGCGCAGACTCCGAGCACTGCGCTGTTTGCAGCCAGCAATACCGGATAAATGCCCAGCTCTTCGTGAATATCCGGCCTGTTGTTTTTCAGCAGCGAATCTGTCAGCTGCACCAGGCCTCCGATCACTAGCACATAGATAAATGTACTCATATAACCCAGCCCCTTTGGCTCTATCAGAAGATGCTGAAGGGGCCATGTTATTGAGGTCCCGAACATCATCAGTCCCCAGCTCAGCAGGGACATCCAAAGCGCGCTGTGCAGCCTTTTAGTGATGCCGAGGAAGGGCGTAAGGCCCTGGAATTTGACAAGAATAAGATTGTTGGCCAGAACGGCGCTCATGATCACCCATAAAAAGTTTCTCATTGCTCAGCGCCTCCTTCGTTTACCTCTGCCGAAGCCCTGATCTTGTTGATCAGCGCGGCAATGCAGCCCAGGATGAAGAGCCCGCCGGGAGCCATCATGAAGATACTCATGGGAGTGGTGCGACCGAATGTCACAGCCATTCCGAAGATGGTCCCGCAGCCGAAAAGCTCTCTTATCACTGCCAGCAGAGTAAGTATCAGAGTGTAGCCCAGTCCCATGGCAAAACCATCCATGGCGGAGCGGGCTATGCTGTTTTTTCTTGCGAAGGCTTCCGCCCGTCCGAGTATGATGCAGTTGATAATGGCCAGTCCCAGATAGGACCCTATGGATGCATAGATCCCGGGAAGATAGGCCTTCAGCAGCATCTGAAGCAGCAGCACAAAGCCGGAAATGATGGCGACGGAGCAGGGTATGCGCACCTCTTCGGGGATGATGCGCTTCAGCGCCGACAGCATTATGTTTGAGATTATGAGTATCAAGCTGACGCAAAGTCCCATGCTCAGGGCCTTTGATGCATGTGTGGACACCGAAAGGCTGGGGCCTACTCCCAGGAGCAGCACCAGCAGCGGGTTTTTGTGCAGCAGGCCGTCAAGGAAAATATCCATCTGTTTTCTGTTTTCCATGGCTAGTTTCCTCCTCCTTCGGCAGGATCTTCATTGCCGCCTCTGCTGATCAGCTCTTTGTACTGAAGTATCGCCATATTCACGCAGCTGATGACTGCCCTCTCCGAATAGCTTGCGCCTGCGGGAATGCTGAAAAGCTCTGCGTCTGCGCTTACCTTGGCTCCGCTGATGCTTCCGGGATTTGTGAACTGGTCGATATATGCGGGTAGAGCTGTCCTGTTTTCGGTCAGAGTTTCCGGTCCGTCCAGCACCCTCATGGCAGTGATCATGCCGTCTTTGTCAAAGGCGGTCATGACGGTCACCCGACCCTGAAAATCGTTTTCAGCAGCGCTTATGACATATCCGGCGCCGTTTTCAGCCCAGTATACATCCAGTATGCCTTCCATAAGCTCCGCGTCCCCAGGGGAGGAGAAGCTTTCTGCATCAGGCAGCAGCTCCAAAAGCAGCGCTTCAGTCTGCTGAGCCTCCTGCTTTTCGATCTGGGGCGCAGTTACCTGGTGCGCCACAAAAAGCAGCAGCGCGGTAACAAGGCAGACAGAGATGAGGACTATGGCAGAACCAAGAATATCCGTGCGTTTTTTTGCATCAGGCATCAGTTCTCACCGCCTTTCCTGTTTGCTGCGCCTGCTTTTTTCAGGGTCATCCTGTCGATAAGCGGGGTCAGTATGTTCATGAGCAGTATGGCAAAGGGCACGCCCTCCGGGTAGATGGCGTAGACCCGTATTATCATGGTAAAGAAGCCGCAGCCTATGCCGTAGATGATCTTTCCGAGGCCGGTTATGGGGCTGGTGGTGTAATCGCAGGCGATAAAGAAGGCTCCGAGCATCACGCCGCCCGCGCAGATCTGGAACAGGGGATCAAGCCCCATTAGCAGCGACATTACTGCAACCGTTCCTATAAAGCTTAAAGGGATCTGGGGTCCGATGACTTTTTTGTAAATCAGATATATTCCTCCCAGAAGCAGCGCAAGGGCGCTTATCTCCCCTAAGGGGCCGCTGACGCGCCCAAGGAGCAGGTCCAGAATGCCCGGCAGATTCTTGTTTTCCGCAAAAAGCATCAAAGGAGTGGGGCCTGTTACCCCGTCGAGTCCTGCGGCAGATTGTATGGCCTGGCTCATTCTCGAGTTTACAGGCCAGCTGTTCATTGCAGCGGAAAAGCTAAGCAGAAGAACTATTACAGCGGTATTGGCGGGATTTGCGAAATTCTGTCCCAGACCACCGAATATCTGCTTTACTATCACTATCGCTGTGAAGCAGCCCACTGCAGCCATCCAAAGCGGTAGAGATGCAGGCAGGCTGTAGGCTAGTATCATGCCGGTGATGACGGCGCTCAGATCTCCTATGGTGCTGCTTCTGCCGAGCACTCTTCTTGTGATCCACTCGAATGTCACCGAGAATGCTATGCAGCTGAGCGTAAGCACCAGGGCCATCCAGCCGAATATGACAGTGGATACAAGAAGCTGGGGCAGCAGCGCGATGATAACATCTTTATGTATGGAGGCTGTGTCCGTTCTCGCCACGAGATGCGGCGCGGGGGAGATCGTCAGTTTCTTTTCCGTGTTCACTGAGCTCCTCCTTCCTGCATTTCCTGGCTTGCCTTTGCCTGCGCTATCTCAAAGCTCAGCGGTTTTCTCGCAGGGCAGATATAGCTGCAGCAGCCGCAGCCCGTGCATCTGAAAATATCCAGTTCCTTTAATCTTTCAAAGCGTCTGTGTTCCCAGGCTTTTGCTATGCGCATGGGCATCAGGCCCTCGGGGCAGACTGAAATGCAGCGTCCGCAGTTTATGCAGGCTGTTTCCCTGCCGGTTATCGAGTACTTTTCATCGAAGCAGATGAGGCCGGAAAAACCCTTGCCTATGGCAAGATCGACGCCGGGAAGGGTCTTCCCTGTGAGCGGCCCGCCCAGTATGAGCTTTCCAAGGCTCATGCCCTTCTTTATGCCACCGCAGAAAGAAAGTATCTCCGGGAGCTCCGTCCCTATGGGAGCTTCGATATTCATGGCTTTTGTTATGGCGTTTCCCTCAACCGTAAAGCTCCTGGTTATCAGGGGCATTCCGGTATCAAGGTACTGCTGAAGCTTCAGCAGGGCGCTGACGCCTATCAGAGCTATGCCTGCTTCAATAGGGGCTGCTCCGGATGGAAGCTCTTTTCCTGCAGCTTCTCTGCATAGACCGCGGGGCGTCCCGTGGGGATAGCTGGCGGCCAGCCGGACGATGCTTATCCTGTCTTCAGCAGTGCAGCTTTTCAGCAGCGCTGCAGCATCCTTCTTGTTTTCCTCTAAAGCAATGATAGTTTTTGCTATGCCAAGGCAGTTCATAAGGGTCCTGCATCCTGCGGCTATCTCACCGGCATGGGCCAGGACTGTCATGTGGTCGGAAGTCAGATAGGGCTCGGTCTCGTAGGCATTTACTATCAGAGTGTCTGCGCTTCCTTCGGGGAAGTTAAGGCTTTCAGCTATGGAGATGCATTCTTCGCCGTCTTCTGTGACGCCGGAGGCTCTCGCCGCTTTCAGCAGGCTCTCCCTGTCTTCTGCTTTGGGGAGAGCAAGTCCTTCCTCGTGGTCCTGTCTTCCATCGGTTCTGATCACTATATGGAGACAGTCGCTTCCGCCTGCAGAAGGTCTGCTTTCTATGGCTTCAACTCTGCCTGAAACGCTGCTGTGGACCGGCGCCAGCCTTACATTGTCGCTGTCCGCTATCAGAGTTCCCATTTTTACCAGATCGTTCGGGGCGACCAGAGGCCTGCAGGAATATTCACCATCCGAGGGCAGGGGAATATATACCCGTTCCGGAAGGGATACGGGAACTACGGCCATGCCTACGGTCCTTTTATGTTTATTCAGTTTTATTCCGCTTTCAGTTTTGAAAAGATCCATTCTTTCCTCCATGGGTATATGGAACAAATTATTTTAGCACCTTTGACCCCGATATTCAAGACTAAGGCTCGGAAGGACAGTTTCCAAGGCATAAACTTCTCCTACACGTTTTCTTCACTTGCATAAAGGGTCATTGAATGATACAATAAGACGCTTTCAGGCTGCTTATCAGCCTTTTTGGTGTTGCGATAAAATGCTGCACCTACAAACCGCTTTACAGCGGTATTTAAGGAGAAAACAATGCTGACAGATCTCAGATCACTACTTGAATATACAAAAGAGAAATACGCAAAAGAGCCTGCCTTCATGTTCAAGGATAAACCGGGCGGGAAATACATTTCCATGACTTATCAGCAGTTCTACGACGATGTCCACGCTCTGGGCTCCGCTCTCATGGACAGGGGCTTTCAGGGCAGTCACATAGGTGTCATCGGCGAAAACCGCTACGAGTGGGTCGAGGGCTATTTTGCAGTAGCTGACGGCCTTGGCATCATAGTTCCTCTGGACAAGGAGCTTCCCTCTCATGAGCTGGCTGCTCTTATAAAGCGGGCGGAGCTGGATGCAGTTATCTTTTCTGCAAAAGTAGCCACAAAGATTACCGAAGCCTCCTCCATACTGGCAGAGGGGGAAGATGCAGCTTCTGTAAAGCTTCCCACGCTGATAGGCATGGATGAACCCGAGCACACCGAATCCCACCTGTCCTTAAGACAGCTCATCAAAGAGGGCGAGGCTTTAAGAGCCGGCGGCGCGCTGGCTTACGATGAGCTTCCGCTGGATCCGCACGAGATGCGCATACTGCTCTTTACTTCCGGAACCACAGGGCTGGCTAAGGGCGTAATGCTGTGCCACAGGAATATCATGTATAACGTCGAGGCTATGTCCAAGTACGTGAATGTGGAAATGCTGGTCAAGAAGATCGGTCTGTCAGTGCTTCCCCTGCATCACACCTACGAATTCACAGCAAACATAGCTTGTCCTCTCTATCACGGCGCCTGCATTGCTTTCTGCGAAGGTCTCAAATATATCGCAAAGAACCTGGCAGAAGCTGAGGTTACATATTTTTCCGCAGTGCCGCTCATTTTTGAGAGCATGCATAAGCGCATCTGGAAGAACGCTGAAAAGAGCGGCCAGAAGAAAAAGATGGAGACGGCACTCAAAGCTGTCAAGGCGCTGTCCCACCTTGGTCCCCTGGACAGAAGGCTGGAAAAGCAGAGAGCAAAGCTCTTCAAGAGCGTTCACGAGGGCCTTGGCGGCCATCTTCAGCTCCTTATAGCAGGAGCTGCCGCTATAGATCCCGAGGTAATCAGGGACTACAATGCCATGGGCTTCAAGATGGTCCAGGGCTACGGAATGACAGAATGCTCTCCCATCATCGCGCTGAATCCCACTTGGGCTGTTAAGGCTGCCTCTGTGGGAAAGCCGCTGGAAGAGACCGAGCTCTACATCGATGAGCCGGATGAGAACGGCGTAGGCGAGATCGTCTGCCGCAGCGAATCCGTAATGCTCGGCTATTACAAGGATCCGGATGAGACCGCCAAGGTGCTCAGTCCCGACGGCTGGCTCAGGACCGGAGATTACGGCTACCTGGATAAGGATGGTTATCTTTACATCACCGGCCGTAAGAAAAACGTTATCGTCACAAAGAACGGCAAGAACATCTTCCCCGAGGAAGTGGAATACTATCTCTGCCAGAGCCCGTATATCAAGGAATGCGTGGTCAGTGGAATAGAGAGCGCCAAGGATGACGACCTGCTGGTACAGGCCGAGATCTTCCCCGACATGGCGGAGATACAGGCAGCCTTCGGCAAGACTGAGGGCGATGCCCTGGAGAGGCTCATCAAAGGCGAGGTCGAGCGCATCAACGATCAGATGTCCTCATATAAGAGAGTAAAGCGCATCTTACTCAGGGACGAGGAATTCGAAAAAACAACGACTAACAAGATAAAGCGCTGGTAATAAATGAAGAAACTCAGGACCTGCTGCGCGCTGCTTCTGTGTCTGGCTATGATGCTGGGCCTCGGGGGCTGCGCCAGCTATGACAACTTCAAAGAGGCCTTTTTCGGCAAAGAGGAGGAGGAGAATGTCATTTACTTCGGCATTTTCGAACCTTTGAGCGGCGCCGATTCTGAAGCTGCGTCTGAGGAGATCGCAGGCATAGAGCTGGCTCATGAGCAGTTCGGCTACGCGTCCTACGGCAGCGGAGAGAATATCCACACAGCCAGAGTTGATCTTTTCTATGCCGACAACAAGTCCGAGGTGGAAGGCGCCAAGGAGGCAGCTCAGGCCATAGTGGACAGCGGTTCGGTATTTGCCCTCGGCAGCTACAAGAGCGTGCTGAGCATGGCCGGAGGCGACATCTTCGCGGAAAACTATCTTCCTGCCATAGGCATCAGCTGCAAGAACCCACTGATCACCCAGACCAACGAATACTATTTCCGCGTCTGCTACATAGATTCCTACGAGGGCAACAGCGCGGCTCATTACGTGCACGATGCACTGGGCGAGGAGACCGTAGCCATCTTCATGAGGCAGGGCAACGACTACGCTCAGACCATCGCAGATCAGTTCCAGAGCACCATGGTCAGCCTCACGGGGGATCCGGAGAGCGTTGTGACAGTCAGCTATCCTGAGGGCATAGAGAATTACATGCCTTATCTCATAAGCCTGGAGCTTACAGGCTGCGAGACAGTCTTCTTCCCGGAAGGATCGGCGGAGGCGGCTAAGGTCATAAAATTTGCAAAGGAAAACGAGTTTGAATTCAACTGGATAGGCACCAGCAGCTGGAAGGACATAGTGTCGCAGGATCCCGAATACGGTACCGGAACGCGCTACCTGGACGGCATAGCTTATCTGGCGGATTACGATGCCGATATCAGCGAAAACACCACTGCCAGGAGATTTCTCATGGCTTACAGGGAAAAATACGGAGAGGATGCGGTCCCGTCGGAGAACTTTGCGCTTGGCTACGACGCCTATCTGCTGGCTTTAAGAGCCATTCAGCAGGCTGAAAGCTTCAGCGACAGATACCGGCTGGCCAGAGCCCTCACCAGCATATATAAAATGGACGGAGTTACCGGGACCCTTACGCTCAACTCCATCGGAGACCCCATAAAGGAGGTCGCGGTGGAACAGCTCTGGGGCACGGAGCTCAAGCAGGTCTATATCGTTACTCCCGCCTGGGGAGAATAGAACAGTTCAATAAATCTTAAGAGCCCCTCAGGGGCAGAAGGAGTTAATAATGAAAGAACAGAAAGATCTCATCATCGAAGCGCTGGAGCAGATCAGACCTTATCTTCAGAGAGATGGCGGCGATGTTCAGTTCGTGGACTATACCGAAGACAAGGTCGTACTCGTTGAGCTGCAGGGACACTGCGCAGGCTGCCCCTATTCTCAGGCTACCGTTAAGGGCGGCATCGAGCAGATCCTTCAGGAGCTGTTCCCTGGCCAGATCGAGGCTGTTGAGGCTGTAAACGCTTTCAGCTTTGAATAACGGAGGCTTTGCAGCGTGCTGATGGAAGCCAGTTCCGAGGTCAGAAGAGCCAGAAGAGAAGCGGAAAGAAAAAAGCGGCGCATCAGGAAAAACAGGATCATAGTATTTGTGATACTGTTGGCCATAATTGCGGGCGCTGCTTTTGCCATGCTCAGAATTCAGCAGAAAAAGGCTGCTGAACAGGCTGCGGCGGAGGCTGAAAGGCTGGCTGCTGAAGCGGAGGAGCGCAGGCTCAACGAAGCCGCGGATGTAAGGAGCAGGATCAAGCCTATGATACTGCCCCGAAAGACCATAAGTCTTAAGATAACATGCATAGGGGATATCATGGCCCACGGGCCTCAGCTTACAGCGGCGCTTCAGAGTGACGGAAGCTACGATTTTTCAGGCTGCTTCAAATATGTGGAGCCCTGGCTCTCTGAGGCTGATCTGACCCTGGCGAATCTTGAGTGCACCACTCCCGGCAGCAACTTCAGAGGCTATCCAAGCTTCCGCACCCCGGATTCCATTGTGGACGCCATGGTGGGTGCCGGCATAGACGTGGCTATCACATCCAACAACCACATGCATGACAGCGGCTACAACGGCATGATACGCACCATGGAGGTCTGCAAAGAAAAAGGCCTTGTGGTTTCCGGCACCAGAGCAGAGGGCGAGGAGCGCTGGCAGATAGTTGAAGTGAAGGGACTCAAGGTGGGCATCCTTGCCTATACCTACGAGACCCCGCGTCAGAACGGAAGAAGATCTCTGAACGGCAATCCCATAAGCGATGCTGCAGCGCTGGCGGCTAACACCTACAGCCAGGACGCATCCCATATAGATGCTGATCTGGCGGAGATGGGCAATCAGATAAAAGCCTGCAGGGCTGCCGGCGCCGAGCTCATGATAGCTTACGTCCACTGGGGCGAAGAGTATCAGAAGAAGGGCAACAAGACCCAGTACAAGGTGGCGCAGGCTCTGGCAGAGGCGGGCGCAGACGTAATATTTGCCTCACACCCCCATGTGGTGCAGGAAATATCATATATAGAAGTTGAAGAACAGGTGGAAGTGCCTGTATCCGAGGCAGAAGCTGCAGCGGAAAGCAGCGGCGCAGCTGTAAGTGCCAGCGGCCAGGCTTTAGAGAGCAGCGGCAGCGCGGTCACAGTAAAAACTGTCACAAAAAAGGTCCCCGTATTCGTTTCCATGGGCAATTTCGTTTCCAACCAGAGGCGGGAGACCCTGGCCTCCGTTTACGGAACCGAGACCTCTATCCGCACCGAGCAGGGCATGATAGCCAATATAGAGATCACCTACGACCGCATCAGCAAGACGCTGCGCTACGATCAGGTCTATTATGTAGGCACCTGGGTGGAGAAGTACCGCCATGACGGCAGGGACTGGTATTATGTTATCCCCCTAGCAGATGGCTTTGAGGATAATCCGGATCTGAAGGCTGCGGGTCATGTGAGCCGGGCAGTCGAAGCGCAGAAGGCGCTGACTGCGCTGACCGGCGAGGAATTCATCTACACGGGCTCATTCGAAGCGCGCAAGCTTTACGGTCCTTACAGGTAGGCAGTATGCAGAAACTGTTATTTGAGATCGCGAAAAAGATGGAAAAGATGGGGCCCGCCCAAGGTGGAGTCCGGCTCAGCAGCCTTAAAGGCAGTAGGGAGGATGGCGTTTCCATGATACTCATTGCAAAAAGCTACGAGGACATCAAGGAAGCCGTCACAGCCTACCGCATGATGAAGGGGGCATCCCTCAACTACCGCAGCCGCGGAAAGAGTCTGGAGGTCTTCTCCGGCAGCCTGGCTTCCCTCAGCGATTTTGCAAAGGGCATAAGCTTTAGCCCCGACGATGCCAATGATGTGGTGGAGTTCTGCGCCGGACTGGAAGGGTATTTCGAAGGCCTGAGTTTTGAACGCATCGCTCTGGACAGGGACTCCCTGAGCCTCATCCTGAGCTGCGAACTGGAGGACGGCGCAAATCCGGAAGTTCTGTATCAGGCGCTGATCCCTGTGCTTGGCAGATTTGACATGGGCGTCATCAAACCGCTCTGATAAACATGAAAGAAATAAAGATATTCGAGGGGCTGGGAGTCCGCGCGGGCTTTACGCAGCGCCCCGAAAAATCAACAGATATAAGATCCATGCTTGCAAATGAGGCCCGGGACCGGAAAAAAGTGGTCCTGTGGCCTTATCTTGTCCATGGCACAAGGATAGCGGTCTGCAGAGCATCAGCTCCTGATGCGCCTCCGCTCAAGGTGGACAGGGCGCCGGATTTTATAAGCCTTAAGGATATAAAGGCTGTAGAAAAGCCTTCGAAAGCGCCTTTCGATGAAAAGCTCCGCCTGAGTCTCAGCTTCGGAGGCTCCGCTTCTGCAACCAATGTGGCAGAGAACAGCGCATGGACTGATGCAAACCCAGATATGGAGCCTTCTCTTGAGTGGCGCTCTGAGGCTCTGCTTGGGATAAGCGCAACGGACGGATGTGTTACCGATGTCCCCGGCGTGGTCCTGACCAGCACCCACGGAGACTGCCTGCCGATCTATATCTATGACCCTGTAAAAAAAGCTGTAGGCCTTGCCCATGCGGGCTGGCGCGGGACTTACGATGGCATCGCATCGGTCCTTGCGGATACTATGGTTCGCGAATTCGGCTCGGATCCTTTGGATATGCTTGCATACATAGGCCCCGGCATCGATTTCTGCTGCTTTGAGGTGAACGAGGATGTGGCGGAGGCTTTTACCGACCGCTACTACTGGGCGCAGGAGATGACAGCGATCAAGCCTCTGCGCTTTGAAAAGCAGCCCAATGAAGCGGCCTCCCCCAGCGGAGATCCAGCAGGGGAAATGAAGCTTAAGCCTGTGCAGAAGTACCTGGTGGATCTCAAGGCGATTAACGATGAACTTCTCAAGATCTCGGGCATTCCCGAGGAAAACATAAGCATATGCCAAGACTGCACTGTCTGCGATGCGGAGAACTATTACTCGCACCGCCGCGCAAAGGAAAAGGACCGCATGCTGGCATATATCTGCCTGGACATGTAACATACATTTATATAAGGAGGAATATCATGCTTGAAGTCGGAACCAGAGCTCCGGAGTTCGAACTGCCGGATCAGAACGGAACTATCCACACACTTAACGAATATAAAGGAAAGAAGCTCATCCTTTACTTCTATCCTAAGGACAATACCAGCGGCTGCACCAAGCAGGCCTGCGGCTACTCGGAGATGTTCCCTCAGTTCATGGAGAAGGGCGCCGTCGTTGTCGGCATCAGCAAGGACAGCGTGGCATCCCACAAGAAGTTCGAGCAGAACTACGATCTTGGCTTTACCCTGCTGGCAGACCCGGAGCTTAAAGCCATTCAGGCTTACGATGTCTGGAAGGAAAAGAAAAATTACGGCAAGAGCTACATGGGCGTAGTCCGCACTACCTATCTTATAGATGAAGAAGGCATTATCATAAAGGCTAACGACAAGGTCAAGGCTGCAAATGATGCTCACATGATGCTGCAGATGCTCTAAAGCAGAGGCGCTTACATTATATATAAGGAGAAAAGCAATGATAACTGGCATACATCACGTTTCCATGAAGTGCGCTTCCATGGAGGAGTACGAAAAGGTCAAGGAGTTTTACTGCGGAGTGCTGGGGCTCACTGTTAAAAGGGAGTGGGCTGCAGGCTGCATGCTTGATGCAGGCGCGGGCTGTGTAGAGATAATGAACAGCGGAAAGACGGCTGAGGATCTTGGCATAATAACCCACTTCGCGCTTGCCACGGACGATGTGGACGGAACCATCGAAAAGGTGAAGGCTCTCGGCTGCGGCGTCCGCGTCGAGCCAAAGGATGTGGTCCTGGCCGGCGATCCTGCCCGCATAGCATTCTTCTATGGTCCTCTCGGCGAAGAGATCGAGCTCTTCTGCAAAAAGCAGGCATAGTTTAGTAAGCACGTATCAATTAATACCGCCTCCTGCAAAGGGGGCGGTTTTAATTGCACTTAAAACGTTTCAATTGCTGCATTACATCAACGTTTTATCTCTTATGCCTGCAGATCTACCATATAAATATATTGCAGCCACCATTTTTATCAGGAAAACTGAAAGATAACTATACAATATTTCGATAATATCTCTCTTGAATATTTATTATCAGATAATGCTGCCCAAAACGGCAGTTTTTCTGTATTTCAGCCTGAAAACAAGCCCTTGTGGTCTATATCAGCCATGTACACAAGATTTAGAGGGGTAGGAAACACCCGGATGCGTAGCAATAGGAGCTGCAGTTTTCCCGTATTGTTAAAAATCCCGCAAGGCTTGAAAAATGGCCTTTCCGGCCGCGAAAAAATTTTTAAAAAACTTTGAAAAAACACTTGCTTTTTGCATCTGTTGGTTATATATTATCAAAGCTTGCTTACGAAAGAGAAAAGCAATGCGAGGCTTTCTCTTTTGTGCCAGGACATCGGAAGTTGCTGTGCTATCAGGGAATTTCGATGGAGAATTGTCCGGCCATGAGCCGGGCGAAGGAGTTCTCGCGTCTTTTTCTTTGAGTAAAGAAAAAGGGAACGCCAGGCAGCGTGTAACGCTGAAAAGAGAGTTGCAAAGAAGCGGGCACAAAGCCGCGGAACCTTTGAAAATTCAAGGAAAGGCAAGAAAACAACCTCGTACAGAATAGCGAAAATGTGCGAAATCAAACGAAGTCATCTCCCCAAAAGATGCTTCAGGTAAGCAAAACAGAAAGGATAAAAATCACAATGAGCAGTCAGAAAATCAGAATCAGGCTCAAAGCTTACGACCACAAAGCACTGGACGCCAGCGCAGAGAAGATCGTAGAAGCAGCTAAGAAGACAGGCGCCGTAGTTTCCGGCCCCATTCCTCTTCCCACCGAAAAGGAAGTCGTAACCATTCTTAGAGCAGTTCACAAGTACAAGGACAGCCGCGAGCAGTTCGAACAGAGAACTCACAAGAGACTGATCGATATCGTAGAGCCCACCGCCAAGACCATGGACACTCTTATGAAGCTGGACATGCCCGCAGGCGTGGACATCGAAATCAAACTGTAAGTACCGAAAGTAAATATATTACTAACGTGCTTAGTATGATT
>JAEEGL011435239.1_pt1 | contig 49716 bp, 79 predicted proteins | sample 9134231 | NCBI WGS metagenome assembly JAEEGL01 (sample SAMN16246548, study PRJNA631951) | gut metagenome | biome: gut microbiome; feature: rumen; material: fiber-attached | host: Bos | place: Iran: Karaj | collected 2018-10 | reverse complement strand
CAAGGCATATAGCCACACTAAACCAAAAGTATGCCCAAGGGCCTTGCCCGAGGGAGTAGAGGCACTGTGAACGTGCCTGGTCGATGCCATTAGGCATGGCTGAAACCATTTCCGATGATGTATCGGTGATGGTAGTTCATGGCCTCATACACAACACTGTCAAAGGGCCTTTTTTCCAAAAGAAAATCTCCAATAATCCTTATAGCTTCTGTTCCTGTCATATAAAACATCCAAAATCATTCAAGCTCGTCAATGCCGACACTGTCATCACACATCAGAATCTCAAAAAGCTGACCTGAGTAGATACCAAACCTGCCATCAGAGACGGAAGATAGAAGCATGTCAAACTCCTCACGGGTATATTCCCCGCACTCCGAGCCGCCCTCACTGCTATTTTCCTTAACAAGCCTATTAAAAAAAGCGTTAAATGATGACATGCTCTTAAGATATTCCTGCACAAGACTTTTTCCGTCACTGGCAGTAAGCCCCTCATACCATATGGATACTTTATCCGAAGTCCTTTCAAGCACGAAACACTCATCTGGCGAACATACAATGATCCGCCTGAGATTATCTGCCTGTGTTTTTATCAGATAAAGCCGGTCTTTTCTTAACTTTTCCATAAAAGCCTCCTTAAATTGCAATACCAAATATCGTGTCCTGGCACCCATATTCAAGCTCATGGGGCTGCGCTTCCATACCATGTTCCTTACAGATACGCCTTACTTCGGCATGGGTGAGGATGCGGTTAATTTTGAGTTCGCTGCTTATAAGCCACGGGTCTTTTTGCCTTGAGTTGGTCCTGAATTTATAGAACCCTTCGACTATGGAACGGGAGCCGTTTCTTTCGGAAACAGGTACTTCCCTGCCACGTATCTCACATGCACACCATACGGTATCACTTCTCTGACAGAGTCTTCCGTCAGCCATCTTTTTGCCGATCCAGTCAGTGAATGGAACAGTAGTGGAGTGGAATCCCGGACGTAGCGATAATTTTCCCCCGCCGGATGCCTTTACGTGGGTCTCATCTACAAGTTCCCCGACCTGGGCTTTCAGCCACACACCCATCACCATCTCCCTGTCAGCCTCAACATACAGGGGATAAAGTTTTCCGTATCTAACCTTAAACAGCTTATAAACAACCATCCCTCACATTCCTTTTTTATAAGCGCATACCCGTATGCGCTATTGATATAGCAGTATGATAGCATACATGTATGCGCTACACAATGTGCATCTTTACCAAAGATATAGGGCATTATTTGTGCACATAAGCGCATACCCGTATGCGCTTATGTGTGGTATCCTCTAACTATACAAACATGCATGTCTGCACAGGAAAGGAACAGCAATGTCTAACAACTATACACCAAAGCGCAAGGTATCGAACCAGAGATACCGGGACAAGCTTTCAAAGGTCGAAGTGTGGCTTACTCCGGACGAGAAGGCCGCCATTGTAGAAATAGCCAAAAAGGAAAAGAAAAGCATGAGCGGCTATTTCAGGAGCCTGGCAGGGCTAAAAGCAACACCGCTTAGGGAAGAAGATACCTGAGCAGGATACTGCCATTTCAAGACACAGATCTCCACACAGGAGATGCCGGACAGTCTTTTATATGTCCCTATCATGTATTATGTAAAAAAATACTATTTAAAAGAGAAGAATAGTTGTCACAAGGTACATTTACTGTGGTAGACTAGATATTAAGAAAGATGCCGTGGCATTTTGGCGATTAAAAAAGCATGACAAGGGAGGAGAACCGACAGTATGAACAAAACAGAACTCGTGGAAGCTATTGCAAAGGAAGCCAATCTTTCCAAAAAGGACGCCGCTAAGTCAGTAGATGCTTTTGTAGAAGTGGTAACCAAGGCGCTTAAGAAGAAAGACAAAGTGCAGCTGGTAGGTTTTGGAACATTTGAGACTACAAAACGTGCAGCTAGAAAAGGCAAGAACCCTCAGACTGGAGAGGTCATCGAAATACCCAGCGCTACAGCACCCCGATTCAAACCGGGCAAGGTATTGAAAGACATCGTTAACAAGAAGTGATTTTTACGGTCGGAAACTGGAAAAAAATTTTTTGTAAACACCCTTAAAAACGTACATTAAAATGGTTATAAGATTAAAGAGACGGACAAAATCCGTCTCTTTTTACGTTATTTGGATAAATAATCATGTCACCATGCGCAGCGGCTATATGAAAAGCCCCGCGAAAGGCTTGTTCATAACAATGTTGCAGGCTTTAAGCCTCTCATTTTGAGTGCTTCATTAGCTGTTGGATGCGTCCATTTAAAGCCATCAGAGTTTTTATCAAATACTTCAATAACCGCCTGTATGCTATCAGAAGTGGTTTCGGTCATTGGATAACCTATAAAGTAGGCAAGCTCCTTGCAATCAGACATCTTAATATAATCGCCAAACATCATCTGATGATCATCGGCACCCCACTTAATTTCTAAATCTTCCAATCTGTTATCCTTTATAAACTGGATAATGTCTTGTCCTGTCATGCGATACAGCCCCTTTCATTACTTGATAAGGCTATGGTATCACATGTCAACAACCATTTCATTCGCCGCTTGGTTGAAAATGGGAAAGATTAAGCTGCCAGGTATTTTACCCAACATTGTTTATATTCTTCCGGTGTAACATTGTTCTGTCTTTTCCTTTTGCCCGTCCAGTTGCCACCACCACAATGCTCATCCTCAAGAACAAAGTTGGAGGCTTTGAGCGATATTCCCGGTTCAGATTCCAAAATATATGTAATGACTTTCCTGTAGCCCATTTCCTTTGCAATTCTTGAAATGGTTGTAATGATATCCAGTTCCTCATCATGTTCCTTAACGCAGTATATAACGTTTTCTGTACAGCCATGTCTGGTCGCAAAGAGCAGGGCGTTCTTTCTGTAGTCCAGCTCCATGGAAAGAGCTCCTTCAAGGGCAATACCTTCAATATACTTTATTATTAACTACCTGCTGCCAATCTGGTAAAAAATATGATGCCCCATAGCAGGGGAAGGACAATCAGTACACCCCGCAGATAGTTAAGCACATCCTGCCTGGACATACTCATGTGGCAGAAGATACTGAATGCAATATAGCAAGGGAAAAGCACCATAGGAAAAGAGATACTCCCCATGAGCAGGAAAAGAACGTACAAGAGGACGATGCCAACTACAACAGGTGCGCAACTGATAAGGGAAAACTGAAGGGCTCTTGCCACAAAGTTGCCCCGTGCCACAAAAGCCACATGACCGAGCCTTCTGGAAGAAGGTCTTTCAAAAAAAGAGATCTCGGTGATGCGGGCTCCGGAAAGCACGCCAAAGAGAGCATGTGACAACTCATGTAGTACCGTTCCGGGAAATGTCAGATATACTACCGCAAAGTAGGCAAAACGGGTACCGAGGGCTTTCCCGAAAAGAACGAGAAAACATATCTCAAGCAGATTGACAAAGCTTCCTACGACAATCACAAGGACATATGCCAATACTGCAAGGATCGAGCATGAGACATACGCGTTGCCATGCGCAAGGGTGTCAGAAATAAGACAAAGCTTTTCGGCCATAATGCCAATATTAAAGTCCATAGACAGGAATCCTCCTGACAAAAAAGAACAACAATAAGGAGGCTGCAGGTCCTGCTGCCTCCTTATTGCCAAAAGGGGAGATAGTTAATGGAGCTTTCACAGGTTCGCCACATCATCACCTGCATCTTCGCCGTCCAAATCCGGAGCAGGAGTTCTCCTTGCGACATCAATAAATGTATCCAGGTTATCACCCGTAAACAGTATGAGCTCCATGAGCTCGTCCTCAGAAAAACCTTCGTTATATACAACTTCAAACTGCGGGATCTGGATGCCGCACTGTTTGGAAACAGTCATATCGAAATAGTCAAAGTTCACCCGGAATGTCTTCATGCCGTCCATCAGACGGATAGCGGAACATCTTATCATCAAATTATCCTCATTAAAAATATCTATATTCATTATATAGTGTCTCTCCAGCGCAAGTATTACAAGATTTTGTATTTAGTATGATTATATTATTTTTCAACAGTACGTTATAAATCAAGGGGTATGGACCCACCAAATTGTCAATAATCTGTGAACATTCAAAAATTTCATGTGTAAATTTTTGGTGTTAGTATGAAATTGGGTTGGTGAGCAGTTTATAACCCACTATAAGTGCGATAATTACTGCATCTCAGGAAAGGTGCGGCGATTATGGCTTCAAATATTAATAAAATTCTTAATATCCTCAAAAGGTTCACTAAAAGTGAGTTATTATCTCTTTTTAATATAGCATTGGAAAGTGTGAAATCCAACGAGCCTGCTGAAAAGAGCAACTGTCCTTACTGTTCCAGTAACAAGGTAATCCGTTATGGCAAAAAGAACGGGAAACAACGGTTTATGTGCAATGACTGCAAGCACACATTCATAACTACTACTCATACTATAAGGTCCATGTCACATCAGCCTTATGATATATGGGAGGGCATGATCGAAGATACGCTCAATGGAAATTCGCTATCATACAGTGAAGATAGGCTTGGGATATCCCATCAGGTAGCGTTTAACATGCGCCATAAAATACTACTTTCTTTACAGAATATTGAGAAAGAGAATCCATGTATGCTACAGGATGTAACAGAGCTTGATGAAACCTTTGTGCTTGAATGCTACAAGGGTAAAAGTCTGCCTTCGCATATAACCAGAAAGCCTAGAAAACATGGGGCAAAAGCTCTCAAAAGAGGTATTTCCAATGAATTTATCTGCATCTGCTCCGGCGCACAGCGAAAGAGTAACGTGATCCTAAGGGCCGTAAACAGGGCAAAGCCTTCTTGTACTGAAGTATCAGAGGTTTTTGGCGGGCGCATTGCTGATGGAACTCTACTCCTTACGGATGGGCTCAAAAGCTACAAGGTTCTTGAATCTGTTGCAGATTGCAGTATTAAAAATGTCACGGACGAAAAAACTGGTTTTTACAACCTTAACACAGTGAACAGTCTACACTCTTTTGTCAAGGCCCAGTACAAGTTTTATAGGGGTGTAGCAACAAAGTATCTAAACCGTTACTGTACGCTATTTGAGTATGCTTTTAAGAGTGGCGCATCTGATATTGAAAAGCTTAAAGAGCTATTAGTGGATACCAATGCGACTCACATATATACAATAAGCAACATTAAAACTGAGAGGCTATCATACATATAGAAAAAAGAGCCACATTTAGGATGTGACTCTCATTCTTTGAAGTATTTAGTTGTTGTCTTAGCCAGTAATCATCTTATGTTAGACGAAGCTTAAAGCATCCATCTTTGCCACGTTTAGCTGTAACGTATTGCTCGATAAACTTATCCAGGTCAGCAACGCCTTTTAGCATCCCATCCATTACACGCCTCTGATGAAGCCCATTGAATACGGCCTCATAGATATCGTTGTCCAAAATTGCCTTTGCAACATCATACTCCATATAGTTGTAAACAGTTGCAGTTTTGATGTTATACATAAACATCAATGGCTCTTTGTATGATGATGTAAAGTGTAGGACAAGGTAATCACCAATCTCAACACAATACGAACCTTTCATACGGACGCCCGAGTTATATGGTAACTCAGAATTATCAGTATTGGAGCTCTTCGTATAATGCTTATCTGGGATAAGAAATGAGTCTAAGATCTTTTCAAATCTGGCTTTAATATCTTCTTGCTCATTCGTTGCAGTATCATCACTACACACAAAGAACATGCCAGCCAATTCAAAAAGTTGCCTTAACTCAACCTTTTCAAGCCTTAATTCACCATTCATATCACGCATTTAACCGCTTTCTGCTGTGAAGAAGCATTCCTGAGAGCATCTTCCCCACCTGACGCCAGAAATTGCGTAAGTTTAGGTAATGATGCGCTAAACTGCAATTCCTGAAGCAGAACGTTGTCACAGTATTTGGACAACTCATCGAAAGACATTTCATCTTCATTCGGATAGTGTCCAAAATCCTGTTTTAATGCAAGTATGAAAGGTGATTCAGTCACGATACTTGGCTCAACAGTTTTAACATACTCTGACACGATTGCGTCATCAAGTTCAACCGTTCTGCCAATTTGGGGCATTTTGAATACCATCTTCTTACCTCTCATGCGGTTTTCTCCTTTCTCTGCTTTTCAAAGCAGTAGTTGATTTATACTCAGCAGAGAAGGACTGGCTAGGCCAATCTCTGCTAAATACCTTGGTAATAACAGGATTGACCTGTGAAACTAAATAACTTTCTTCCAGGGTCCCAAGAACTGTTATCCATCGAGACGATGGTTTCTGATTGGTGAGCTGAAAGTTTCTCCATAAAAATAAAAAAAGATACTCACTTTAAATATATCAAATAGGTAACTACTGTCAATTTCATTTCAGTAAATAATTCATAAAAAGAATATGGTAATTACAGTGCGGAGGGGATTGTGTGAAATTCTATTACACCGACCTATTTTCATACTAACACCAAATTTTTTTAAGCTGCCCGGAAAATTAAATATTTCGTAGCCTGCTATATTTTTTGCAATGTGATATGGCAACAATGTAGATGCAGGACATTGGTTTCGGAAAAGAGGATCTCAAAAACCATGGCGATTTCAGACTGCAGGCATGCAGTTGCCAAGCAAAAGTCAGATAAAACCATCAATTTTACTCTACTTTTGCCTAACTTTTGCACGCGTTTGCGCTTTTTTTCGTTGTAGTTTTTTCCTGTTTTCTATATAATTATTGTATATTTTTATGCTTCTTTAAAACCTGTACGCTCGTGCAGGATATTCCATTAAACCCTCGATGAGAGGTCGTTTGTCATATCAAGGAGTAAATAAAAAGTGCACGGCTTTAGGAGGATACGTATTTTACGTGTCTTTTTTGTTATGCACTTTTTTATTTTATAAAAATTTTATTAAGAAAGGAGGGTATTTCTATGCTTTTAGCAAGAGAAATACGCAGTTTCGAAAGCTATGACGATATGGCCATAGCTCACCAGAAGGACGTGGATGAATTTCCCATGTGCTTCATGTTTGGCTCGGTGAATACTGAGCAGTTCCAGGAAGAGATTTTTAAATCTCTTGGAACAAGGAACATTGACGAGGTTATGAAATCACCCTATGGCGGGATCATAAGAAAGTCAGACCTTGAGTCCCTGGAATTCCTGTTTGCACATCAGAACGCGGAGAGAAGACGCTTTGAAAAGGAAAGCGAAGACAACCTTGTCAGCGCAATCCTGTCAGAGATGGGAAACCACGAGTATTCTCTTACACGCGACCCCATGGACACGCTTTTGGCACTTGGAAAGACACCGAAGGCATTTCTCGATGAAAGGTTCCTTAGGTGCTGGGAAAAGGCAAAGAGCATGATAAAGGAGGCTGCATGAGGGCCAGATTGCTGCTGGGCACACTTGTTGTGCTTGGCAGTTTTTTATTTGCCCCGACTGCTACTGCTAATGCAGCTGATGACGTAGACCGTGCGGAGATCTTACAGGAGATCAATGATGTAAGAGCAGAACATGGTCTTTCACCCTATGAACTGGACGAAAACTTCTGCGAATTTGCGCAGATACGCGCCAGGGAACAGGAAGAACGCTGCTCACACACCCGTCCAAACGGTGAGGAATGGTACACGGTGTCACCCCTTGTGTACAGGGAAAACATTGCCTACATCCGCTCACATGAAGAAGAGGATTATCTTCTTGAGGCATGGATGGAAAGCCCCGGTCACAGAGCGAATGTACTGTCAGATGACAGCACGGTCATAGGGATCGGGATTTTTGAAACAGAAAAAGAGGGTGAGTGTTACGTCGTGACACTTACCGATTAAAAGAAAAGGAGGAAGTTCTTTATGATGGAGAACAAATTAATGCTGAGCATGGACTCAGAAAGTTACACAACGCTTTACGCGGACTTAGTGGAGAGCGTTAAAGATGCAGTAATCACGCTCATGAGAAGAGAAGCAAATGACGGAGATGGACTTACCGTCACTGTTTCAGAGGATGGTTGCAAGACAAGGATCACCCTGTCTGACGGAAACCTCGATGAGTATTTCGTCGTTGCAGAGGTAATGCCTATGCCAAAAGACTTTGCCGTTGCATGGTGGCATGCCTATGACGGTGTGGGGTTTGACCTGAAGGGAAGCGCCGACACCGAAGACGAGGCCAAAGAAATGCTTCACACATACGTGGAAAACTACTGGAAGGGCGACTATGACCTTGAGGATTACAAAAAAGGTGACGGAACCCTGGTAGTAGATACTGGAAACGAATGGGAAGGCATTTCCGTGATACCAGTAAAACTGCTAAAGGAGGTGGCATGATGGCAGAAAAACTTAAATCCTGTCCATTCTGTGGTACAAAGGCAGCCTTAGACAAGAAAGTCATAGGCAGAGGCTCCACAACAAGAAAGACCATCCCGGAAGGGACAGTGCTTGCTGAAACCATACAGCGCACAGACTGGAAGGGAAGACCCACGTTCCGCAAAAATTGGATACGGTACGGATACACGGTCAGATGCAATACAGCAGACTGTATGGCATCTGAGGGACGGGCATTCTATCCCACGGAAGAGGAAGCTATCACTGCATGGAACTGCAGGAAAGGAGAGAGGTCATGAACAGATACGCACTTACTGTAAGTGACAGTTTAGAAATAACCGACCTGACCCGAAGGAATGCAGAACGCATGATAGTAAACTTTGCAGACTGCCTCACAGAAGACGGAAATCTTCCCGCAGGGACCACCTGGTTCCATGTGGATGAGACCATAAAGCCGTGCACGATAACGGACGAGGGCGATGGTATAGAGACCATACGCTTTGACGGAAAGTACACAGTAAAGGGTCTTGGAGGCTACGAGTTGGGCAGAGGGTGCTTTTACAAGAAAATCAATAAAAATTAAAAAAGGAGGGGAAAATGCTTGTTTCTATAGCGTATGCCGTTTACAGAGGACAGACAAGGGCTGATGTAAAGATTGAGTGCCCATTCTGCGGAAGAAAAAGCCATGTTCTTGTAACAGGCAATAAGAAGACAAAGGCATTGACAGAGTACCTTTCATCCGGAACAGGATACCTTACACAGGAACTTCCCTTTGAGGCTCCTGTAAGGGAGTTTTTCCGGAGCGGGTACTGCAGGGAGTGCATGGAAATGTTCGGCACTACCAGCAAAAAAATTAAATACGTTAAAGTTAAAGAAAGGAGAGTAATCGCATAATCTTATACCTCGTTAAGCGAGGTTGTGGCGAGCTGGTTAATTGGTAGAGTCACGTAAAATCTGATACAGACATTGGCCATAAGGCTTATGACAGGGAAACCGTATAAGTCGTATGCAGGCAAGGCAAGAGATTGTCCTACGCACGAGCGTTTGAGCTTATGTGTAGTGACGATTATGAGAGATTACAAAGTAGTATGGTTATCAGCAGGTATCAGCTCTTTTATAGCAGGATATCTCGTAAGGGAAACAGTGGATGAGTGGATATACATTGATGTGAAGGACCAGCATCCGGACTCAATGAGGTTTGTCCATGACTGTGAAAAGATCCTGGGAAAGAAAGTGACGATACTAAGGTCTGACAAGTATGAGGATGTTGAGGATGTGTGCCGTAAGGCTGGCCTCATCAACACCCCTCACGGGGCGTCGTGCACCGGGAGACTCAAGAAAGCCGTCAGGACGAACTGGGAAAACGAGTTTTACAAAAGAGAGGGCCACATGAACCTCTGCTATGTATGGGGATTCGATCTTAAGGAATCCAGAAGGGCAGAGAACATGCGGCTTAATTTTTCGGAGTTTGAACACGAATTCCCGCTCATAGACAATAACCTGACAAAAGAGGATGCTCACGCCCTTGCGATGAGCCTTGGCCTTAAGAGACCCGTAATGTACGACCTTGGGTTCCCCAATAACAACTGTATTGGGTGCGTAAAGGCCGGACAATACACATGGAATCTGGTGCGCAAGCACTTTCCGGAGGTGTTTGAGAAAAGGGCAAGGCTTGAAAGGGAGCTGGGTCACAGCTGCATGAATGGAATATTCCTTGATGAGCTTGACCCTGATGCCGGAAGACCGAATGAGGTTGTTCCGGAGTGTTCCATCTTCTGCTATGCAGCCCAGTCAGGACTTGAAGAGCCTGAGACCATATTTAGAAAGGCAGGTTAAACTTGTGCGGTCACGCACGGGAGAACATTTACAGCGTATCTCTCCCGTGCGGGGAGATGCGCCTTCTGATTAAAAAAGGAGGAAGCATTATGACAGCAACAAAAGTTTATGAAAACCGCATGAGCAGAGTCCTCGGATACTATGAGGACGATAAACCCGTCACAGTAGAAGCATTCCAGGAGCTGTTCCTTGAAGTAAGAAAACTTCGGAGAGCCAACAGGGCTCTTAAGAAGAAACTGGAACAGTATGAGGAACTCATGGATGACGATACATGCAGGTTTGAATAATAAGGAGGTGCCATTATGGCAAAGAAAATGACCTGGGATATCCCGGGACAGATGGATCTCTTCACACTGCTTGAAGAGATAAAAAAGGAGGAGGCAAAGGCTCCAGTAGTATTCGCATCAAGAAAGGAAGAGATCCTTTCGGCAGCAGATGAATATCTGCAAAAAGGTGAAAGGCTGACGTCCCTTGCAAGGGAGAGGTATGAAAGGATGGTGAAAAAGCTCTCTTTCAGTGAAGTAGAGAAGAAGCTCTATCAGCTGAACGCGAAGAGCTACAAGCACTACCACCTGATACCGAAGATCGCGGCTGTGGTCATACGCCCACTGCTCAAGGGTCTTACTGCCTGTGATGATACTGACGATAACATGAAGATGTTGCGGCAGCTCACAGGCGCAGACATCACCATAGAGCAGGTGGACAGCGTGGAATTTGCCGGCAGCAGTGCATCAGCCATAAGAGCAGCCTCAAGGAAGCTGAAGGTATACCAGGCAGAGGGGCTTTTAAAACTCACAGTAAAGGAGGAAGGGTATCCGCCGCTTGAAGTCTACGGCGCAAGGAACATGGCCCACACAAAGTCAAACAAGTCCATACTCTGGAAAGACCATACCACAACGGGTGATCTTGCCGAGATCCTTGCATGGCTCACTGTGATAAACATTTACAACGAAGCAGTTGTAAATAAGGACCTAATCCCCGCCATAGATCTCAAGCTGGCGTCAAAATACCCGTCAAATGAGAGCGTGTTAAAACAGGCCCTTACTTTACCGGGGTTTCAGTCGTGGACGTCAGAGATAAATGACATACACGAACTGTATGAGCAGTACCCCGCACCCCTTTCAATGCCACTTCAGAAGTTCAGATGGGCATCGAAGGAGGCAGTGGATGAACTGTGCAGGATACTTGGCTATGACAAAAAGGTGAGGGAAGACCTGGTAGAAGACTATGATAAAGTCTCTGTCATCAACCGCCGCCTTTTAAGGGAAGGTAAAACGCCCTATGTCTACCAGCTGACAAATATGCTGGATCTGGCGTTTAAGTACATCGACCCTGTAAACTGGGGCAAGGTACAAGGAGGAAAGCTAAAATACCATGACTTTCTTAGCTTTCACATCAGTGATGAGACAAGGGCAAAGCATGATGCAGGCATAACCCCGCAGTACTGGCCCCTGCCAAAGAACGTAGGAAGTATTGCGCTCCACGTTCTGTCAAACCTTGATGATGTCTGCCAGGTTGTCTTTGAAGATTACAGGGAAAGGGTCGTGCGACTTAAATACCTGGATGAGACAAAGAGCAGGGCAAAGGCATGGCAGACGAAGAAAAACATTCCTGAGAAGACGCAGAAAGCCGCAAGGGAATCAGTCTTAAATGACTATTTCGGCTTTGTCGAATTTGACGAGGAGACGGATCTTAAGAAAGCAGACGAGTTCACCAAGGAATTCGTCGCCTTCAAGGAGACTTACCTTAAAAGCCTTGATACCGGAAACGTCTCCATACGTTTCCGCAAGCTTGGCAATTATAAAGCCGACGGCCTGTATTTCTATCACATAGGATGCCTGTGCGTTGACTTCCGTCACCCGGACAGCCTTGTGCACGAATACGGTCACTGCATGGATCACACCCTTGGCGATGACAGGCCGTTGTCAGATGCACCTGACTTCTATCCTGTCTTTTCGGCCTACAGGAGTGCATTCAGGAGGGACCTTTCAAAGAGCGGGAAGAGCCTCAAAGGAAAATACAATGAGGATTACTACCTGCAGAAGAGTGAGGTCTTTGCAAGATGCATGGAGATGTATGTGACCCGAACGCTCGGAATGAAGAATTCGATCTGCATACCGGATGATGAGGTGTCATTCGCATACCCTCAGGACGAGGATATGATGATAAAGGTGGATGCCTACTACTCGGAACTTTTTAAAGGATTAAACGAAGAAAAGGACGAGAACAGGGCAGCAGCCTGAACAGGAGACAAACAATATTTCAGGAGTCGCAATTTTGCGGCTCCTTTATTTTTTAAACAGGAGGTAAGCTATATGAAAGCAACAGATTTTGCCAGTTTTTTCGGATACACCATCATAAGGCATTACGGATGTGATGAAAAGAACGGCCTTTACAGGTTTGAGGTTATTGATGACTCAGGCCGGTTAAACCCGGTGTACATTATTGGTGTTGAGGATCTTACCTATAAGATCCACCTCAACACAAGGGAGTACGTATTCGAGACCCTCGCGTACCATGGCTTTGACTATGAAAAGAGAGGAAACGACTTCGGCGCAGCCCTTAAATTCATCAAAACCAAAGAGGCTCTTAAAGATTCCGTGATAAAGGAGGTGGTTGAGTGCATACTCGATCCGCATCTTATCACGGATGACATTTCAGACTATGAATCCATAAGGCACAGTGCAAGAGCACTTCTTGTAGATTTCTTTTCAGAGCTATGGCTGTGGCATGCATACGAAGTCATTTTCGACCTTCAGCATGACCATGGCATGACTCTCGACAGGATCATAGATTCAATAGTCAAGGAGTGCGAGGCTGAAGGAGAGTATTCTGAAAATGATGCAGAGCTCTCCATAGGCGCGATGGACACTATCTGCAGACTGGAGGCTACGCTTGCGCAGCAGACACAGCACAAAGAGCAGATAATGGAAGTATTCGCACACATGCTCGGCGAGGCGAAGAAATACGAGGAGGTGGCAGCATGAACCTGAAACAGTACCAGGAAAAGTACGGCATAAAGCGGATAGACTTCAGCAGGGTGAAAAAGACCGATAAGGAAGTCACCTATACTGAGGACGAAATGACCTGTCCGTACTGCGGATCAGTTATACAGTACGAATCCGAATACGTGCAGAGCATACTTGCAGGCACGCCGTATCAGTGTCCGTTCTGCGGCAAGAACTTCTACGTCGAGGGCGAGACAAGGATAACAGCCATATGCACGCCGATGGAAGACAAGGTTTTAAGGGACAGGCACCATATCGAGGCAAATTATAACCACTCGGATATGTGCGAGGTAAATGGCATGAAATTCCCCAACATGAAGACGGGATTTGTTGAGTATGACACTTACGCAGAGTACGCCAGACCGCTTTTTGAAAATGCGGAAAAGGAGGAACAATGCTGAGTTATTACCATAGCCCCGGTGCAAGGGATATATGCCACGCTGTAAAGGAAATGGATGCCTGTGCAATAAAAGCCATGGCAGACCATCTGATACAGACAGGACTGGCCACAAAGGGCTCGATACTTATCCCTGCCCCGCAGCACTATGGCTATGCGGACTATACAAGGAAGGTATGCGACCTAATAGCTTCCGAAACAGGCAGCAGGTTCGCAGATATCCTTAAATGCCGAATGCATGAACCGCTCTACATACAAAAGAAGAACGGAACGGATATAAGTCTGGGATTTTTCCTTGATGGCAATATCCCTGCCGGAGACCTTTTGTTTGTGGATAACGTCATGGCAACAGGCAGAAGCTATATTGAGGCAAGAAGGCTTATAGGGCATGGACTGAGACCGCTCATATATGCGGTGGATGAGACAAAATGCCATGTCCCTGAAGTGGCTTACATGGCCAAAAAATGATATAATAACCTCACCAGAAGGGCTCCCGAATGGGTAAACAGAGGGAGCCCTTAGGGGGCTTTCTCTGAATGGAATACAGGAGAAAGGAAAAGGAGGTGGCTTATGAAGATGCTCTGGACAGATATACAAGCCAAATATCCTGGCAAATGGGCCATACTGGCCGACAGGGAGATGAGTGGCGCAGATATCGTGTCAGCCGAACTGATCGGAGTATGTGACGATGAAACCGTCGCAAGTAAAAAGGCCGCATCAAAAAAAGCCGGAGATGGATACTGGTTTATGAGAACAACCACTACGCCAGTTCCGGCGTACATCCATGTAGAAAATGCCCTCTTCAGTGCAAAGGAATGAAAGAAATATCTATAGAAGTCATAATGCATGATAATGACGGACAGAGAATAATATTCCATCCGTCTGAAGATACAGACTACATGGTCATGTCCAGTGATGAGATAATAAAATTCACATCAGCATTCGGCTCGTAGTTAGCAATTAAAAACACCTTCGGGTGTTTTTTTATTTACAAAAAAGGAGGAAACTTTTATGTACGATGAACTTGCGTACACAGAAAGAATTTACGGCTCTGTTGCTGAATACAACAGGGTGATGAGAGAAGAGATGGAGTATGACCCGGAACTTGGGACATATGTACCAAGAAAGGAGGAAGAGCCTTCAGAGGAAGAACTTGCGGCATCCGCAAAGGAGAGCAGGCTCTACAACAGAAAGCTCAAAGCCCTGGACGGAATTCCTTCAGAGTTTGCCATCCGGCTTAAAAAAGAGTTTGAGGAAATGGCACCCAAAAAGGAAGAATATGCAGATCAGAACGCATATTATTATGCCTGCAGGGATTTTTCATCAAACAGGACCCTGACAGTAGTGCGCGAATTTGAGCACGAGTATGGGGCAGTCCTCTCAAGGGACATTTCCCCATATAATCTTCCCGAAGGTGAGTTTGCCATCAGCATCGAACACCATGATCATGGCAGCATTTACCATTATTCGGTAAGGAACCTTTCATATGAGGATTTCAAGACCCTTTTCAGGGACCTTGAGTACCTTGGCGAGAGTCCTACGATGTTTTATGGAAGAAAAGGGGAAAGAAATACCCTCATACTTTCAAATTCATCACTTGGAGACCTCAGATACAATGACCTGTCATGGCAGGGTCTTGAAGACCGGAAAGCCATGGATGCAGAGGCAGTTGCTATCAACAGGGCACTGTATGAGGCAAACAGGGACAAGGCAAGGCCTTACGATGGGAAATGTATAAAAAGCTTTTTTAAGAAGTGCGAAGCATTCCATTACATCGGCCAGATTGATGAAAACAGTGATGAAGAATACTGTTACTGTCAGGATGGATGCACCTGCTCCTACGAAGAAAAGATGGGAGGTGCAGCGTAATGGATACAAGAGCTATAAAGGCAAAGCAGCTTCGCTATAAAAAGCCAATTTCAAGGAATCTAAACCTCGAGGCCATAAAACTGGACCTGTGGGAGATGGAGGATAAGTGTTCTGACATCCACTGGTATGACGGGGATGAAGAATCCCTTGTAAATGCCCTTGATGGAGATGAAGATGATGCCTATGAGTTTAAGATGGCGTTCTGCGATCTTGAGGCAGATCTTGACCGCTTCAGGGAAGAGCTTGAGGATATTTATGTATCCGACTACTTTGATACGCTTTTCCCGGCAGCAGGTGCAGATTATGAGGGCGGATACCTGGGATATGATCCTTATGAAGGAGACTATTTCGGACTTGACCCCTATCAGTACGAACTGGCAGAAACAGCGGCAGCAAAGAAGATGATGTCCCTTACAAAAAAAGAGCTTCTGGAGGTAATGGGAATATGTCTTAAAGTGGCACAACAGTATATGGCAGTCAGATACAGATATGATTGTCTTGATGCAGCCATAGAAACGCTGCGCGGTGCCAACATGGAAAGAATAAAGGCGGTCAAAGGTGTTGAGGAATGGTATGAGAAGGCAGAAGAGAGCTCACATCATTTCGAGTTTGAATTCGGCAAAGAAGTTGCAGAGTTCAACAGACAGCTTGAACAGATACCGCAGGAATACTGGGTAGCATAATAAAAGGAGGAATATATATAATGGATAGACTTGATATGAGCGCAGAGCCCTGGACCGTAAAGGACGAGGTGATCGAATATCTTGAGTCCTGGGACTGTGAACCTACAGTTGACAACATGTCCCGTGTCATATCCGAATGGATAAGCAATCTAAGGTCGCAGATAGGAGAGGAGGCTCATAAAAGAGCAGCCCTGTATGTTACAGATCTTACCGGAATGACATGGGAAGAACAGGACGCCTGGGCCACCAGACGCATCAAGGAACTTGAGGACTGCCTCAAAGAGATTGGTGGCAGGAATATGCAGGTTCAGTAAGATGAAACACCCGATGAAAGGTGTTTTTTTGTTTCTTTAAAAAGGAGGGACTGTAATGCAGAAAAAACAGTTATGGGCACTTAGGTGGCACCCTGTAGGGTTCAGCAATACCTTTTCAGCCTATATTATTGCAGAGGATACGTTTGAGGCAAATTACCTCTGGAATAAGTTCAGGAAGGCGAACAGGGGCGTTGAGCACACATGGGACAGAGCAAGGAACAGAGTGCAGGGCTTCGCAACATTTCACGAGGCTCTTGACTCTGAAAAGGACAGCTTTAAAAAGCTGTTCCCAAGAAAGCGCAAGTGCGGGGTATATCTTTGCAATGAAGAGCCCTGCTGCCACCCGTCAGATCATCTTGATGATTAATCATGATGATATTAAAAAGGAGGAAAGCTAAATAAAAGCCGGGAACATTCTTATATGAGTGTTCCCGGCTTTATTTTTTTGTAATCAAAGATATACAGGACTGACTGAATCAGCTCCTCGTCAGCTCGCGTTTATTCGATACCATACACCCATCCCTTCATCGTGGTTGTCTGGTTGCTCTCGGTATTGCTTGTCAGCTGGGCACTAAACGCAGTACCAGAAGGTACATTTTTAAACACAGCAATGCAATGCGCGTTATAATAATTAGACTGATGTGACACCCGTGTCCCTCCGCTGGCAGTAACCTCAGCTCCGCCAAAATTGGCCTTATCACCAGTAGCTCCAAACGAAACAAATACCCATGAATAGGCTTTTGATGTTTTTAAAAACTCTGTTTTTGTCAGTGTGAATTTAAGGGTGTCATTATATAGTGCTGTCGCATCCCCCCCGCTCCCGACACTCTGTATCGTCTGATCCGAGCTGTAATAACCCTTAGGAAGCACAGCCTTTTTATCCTTTCCGAGATAAATAGTGTTTGCAGAAATTGAAGTCCCGTTTCCAGTTGCCCCGTGGGTTGACGTACTGTTGGAGACGGTCTTGTCAGGATTATAAGCTATCCCCGTATTAAAGGATGAGCTTGATGTGTAATACCCTGCATTTGAAGGCTTCACATAAAGTTTGCCGCTCGTATTTGCCGTACTGCATGACTGTGCGGTTGAGGATGAGTAATTTCCCATCGTTCCTGTCAGCTTGGTGCCTGCTACCCATGCAGTATAGTTTTTCAGTATGGTCGCCGCAGTGGCATTGCCGGGCGTATCATTCCTTCCGGCTGTGATACCGTCTGCCTTGCCCTTGGCATATACATTGGTGGCATCAACGTACCTGACCAGGTTCGTCTCTAACATGTCATACTTTGCGCCTGTAGAGTTTGCAGGAAACGTATATGTATCTGTATTCTTATTGGCAGTAATGGTCCCCCCACTGTAATATCCTGCCGCTATGGCCTGTGAGCCCCCGGGATTAAGTGACTTGGTAAGACTGCCGTTGTTGGGCATCGAGCCGTTTATCTGCGCACCGTTCACCCAGCCGGAGTATCCCGTCAGCATGGTGGCTGCCGTAACGGCGCTCTTACCGCTCGCAGGGCCTGACGATATGGTAATCTTGCCGCTTCCGTTGTAATAGCCCGCAGTTATGGCTGTTGACGTATTGGCAGGAGTAAGAGCGTAGTTCTTTGCTGCCTGGTTAGCCATCGTGCCGTTTATCTGCGTGCCGTTCACCCAGCCGGAGTATCCCGTGAGCATCGTCCCTGCCGTAACGGCGCTCTTACCGCTCGCAGGGCCTGACGATATGGTAATCTTGCCGCTTCCGTTGTAATAGCCCGCAGTTATGGCTGTTGACGTATTGGCAGGAGTAAGGGCATAGTTCTTTGCCGCCTGGTTAGGCATCGTGCCATTTATCTGGGTGCCGCTCACCCAGCCGGAGTATCCTGTGAGCATCGTCCCTGCCGTAACGGCACTCTTACCGCTCGCAGGACCCGACGTTATGGTTATCTTTCCCTTGCCGTTATAGTAGCCTTCAGTTATATCAGTTGACGTATTGGCAGGGGTGAGGGCATAGCTTTTTGACGCCTGGTTCGGGATGTCGTTGATGGCTGTTATGATGTCATTAAAGGATGTTGTAGATGCAAGGTTCGAATTCTGGCGCACGGAGTTATTAAGCCCCGTGATGATGCTGCTCTTATAACTGTTAGTAGTGTTTATGAGAGCAGTATAACTGGCATCAAGGGCAGTCAGTTTGGAACTGACAAAGTCATAGCCGTCAGCAATATTATAAAGGTCTTCCGAATGGAACAGGGTATCAACGACGTCATCACCATTGGCATCAACCTCAAGGTTCCCGTGGCTTTTAAGCTGTCCCTTCACTGATGATGCCGCACCTGCTGTCTGCGCGATGATAAGGGACAGCGCAAGGGATGTACCGACCACCCGCCTTATGTTATGCAATATTGTTCTTTTAAATCCCATAAAACGTAACCTCCAAGATATCAGTCAGCTGTTGAATAGTTGGGGTTGGTCGAAGGCACTTTAACGTGAACCGTATCCCCGCTGGTAGTCAAAGAATAATTGGTCGAGTCAACGATATTAAGCTTGGTAGCATTTGTCGTATCAACCTGCTGCTGAAGGTTCAGGACATCAGCGTCCTTTTCAGCCTGCAGGGTATCAACCTGTTCCTGCAGGGCATCAAGCTCATCCTGAAGAGCTGCGATAACAGCAAGGAGCTGTTCCTTTGTCTCCAGGTTGGTATCATCGATATACAGCCTGAGTTCATCGTTCGTGTCGCTGATGGATTTGCTGAGCTTCTCATCTGTTTCACGGATGCTTTTTGTGAGTCTTTCATTCTGGTTGTCGATACTACTCGTGAGCTTTTCATTCTGGTCTTTAAGATTGCTCGTAAGCCTCTCATCAGTCTCGCTTATGCTGTTCCGCAGCGTGCTGTCGACAATACCTATATAAGTGTTGGTCTCGTCAATGGAGTCGGAAAGTATCTGGTCGGTATAGCGGATCTCACCCTGAAGCTGCTCCCTTAACTGCGCCATGGCAAGAGCCACATCCTCACTGTTCTTGTCAACAGCCCCGGACAGGTCACTTATAAGATGGTTGTATTCATCCTGCAGGGCAGCGCTTGTTATGCTGAGAGCAAGGGAGAGCTCACCGGCCTTGGTGTTGATTGTCTCAAGAAGTGCATCCTCACCGGAATCAGATACTGCCCTGTACTCTTCAATCAGTGCGATAAGCGCAGCCACATCCTCCTTGCGCTGGCTTGCCTCTGCCGAAAGATCCTCAGATACTGAGGATGTGTCAGCATTATTCTCCTTAAGCCCGGCATCAAGGGCCTTTAACTGCTCGTACAGCTCTGAAAGACTGCTGTCAGTAGACACAGACTCATCCTCAAGGGATTTTGCAAGTGCCTGGGTCTTTTCATCCAGACCCGCCTCAAGCTGTTTTATACGGTCATTCACCTCATCAATGTCACCACCTGCAGCGGCAGAAGCCTCCGCAATGGAGCGGGAAAGCTCCTCGGCCTTATTGTTGATGGTATCAAGAAGTTCACCGGAATCAGCTGATGAATCAGACCTGTACTGGTCTATAAGGTCAAGAAGCCCCTTCACATCAGCCTTCCTCAAGGCAGCTTCCTGCGCGAGGTCTTCAGATACGAGTGAGACACTGCTGTCAGTAAAGGAGAGCTGATTTTCAAGTGTCTTAAGCGCCAGATATAGTTCCGCGGTATTTTCCTGCGAGGAAGAGGCAAGCCTTTCTATTGAACCTGAAAGGTCAGTGTTCATGCCGCTTATCGTATCAGAAAGCTCTATGATACGCAGTGCATTATCATAGATCTTGGCATCCTCAGCCCCTGCATAGGAGCTCAGGTCCTTCTGTGCTTTTGCAAGCATGTTTGAGAGCGCAACGTCATTTTCCTCAGAACTTGACCTCAGGGAGTCTATACGTTTCTGCATCTCATTCTGCACCTTGGAAAAATCAGGCGCTCCCTGCTGCAGCATCCGCTGGGAAAGCTCGTTATACTGACGCTGGAGGTTGCTGTTCTGCGATTTGATATAATCAACCTGTGAACGAAGCTCACGGTCTGCTGCTTCAAGGGACTTAAAGCGCTGGTCGTAGGTGCTTGACAGAAGAGAAACATCTTTTTCAAGGCCTGAAACAGTACTGCCAGTGGTCCCAAGGCTGGTGTTGACGTCTGCGTAGAAATTGTCAAGACCTGCAACCTTATTGAGCATCTCCTGTTTATACTGTTTGAGATCCTGGGTCACAATGGCGCTTACTGCCTGCGAGACCATCTCTGCATCAATGACTATCTCGGCAGGCTGAACATCCTTCTTTTCATCCCCGGCGGGTTCCGGTTCTTTTTTCTGTTCCATTTCCGGCTGCTTTTCAGCTTCTTTAGCGGCAATGTCTTCAGCAATGCCCTCTGCAATCTCAGATGTTTTCGTATCAATCTCGCCTTTTACGGTATCCTCAAGTTCCAGATAACGCTGGGCTACAACATCATCGATTTTTTTGTAAAGCTCATCAAGCATGTCATCTTTTATATCCCCGATATACTCATCAGTCAGAACTGCTGCCACCTCATCGGCAACAGAGACAGAAGGTTCATCGCCTCCCTTTACAACATATCCGCTGGCAGCTATATTCCCCGTGGCAATTCCGGACGATGCCTGGAGCGCACTGATATACATGCCCACATCATACCTTACGGATTCCTGGAGCGACTCCTTTAATTCCTGCTGGTCGCGCCGCAGACTATGCATCTCATAAAGATAGATCGAAGACGGTGCGACAATGGCAAGGATGATCAGCATCGCCATGGCAATGACAGCCCTTCGTGTCAGAACGAAAGGCACAGGCTGCTTTACCTGCGAAACGCCCCCTGATGTCTCTCCGGAATCCGGCGCTGAAGCCTTTTCTTCTGTTCTGTCCTTATTACCTGCAGGCCCGCCGGCATCCGCAAAACCTGCTGCCTTTTCAGGTTCGTTATCAGATGCCTCACCGGATATCGGGCTGGCCGTTTCCCCGGAAGTTTTGGGGGCAGTATCTGCAGCAGCCTTCTCCGACACCTGCCCGGGCATTTCTTCAGGAGCCGTGTCAGCAGCCTTCTGTGACACCTGCTCGGTGTTTATCTCGATGTTCCTGTTTTCTTCCATATCAGATTCCTTTCCGCAAAAAAACAAAAAAAGGCAGAGATATCCCTTTGGGGATTCTGCTGCCTTTACAGACTAAAGGTAAAAAAGAATAAAATAATCTGATTTTCTTATACCACAGGAAGCCTGTTTATTTCAATAAAAACGCACGAAAAATAAACAAATTTAAGGGAAAATTAAGATTAAAATACAGAAAAAATATTATAAATGAAAGAATGTTGCAAGAAAAAGGAGTTTTGCCCAACTTTTGCCAAAGTTTGCAGATGTTTTCGTTGAGAATTTATTCTTTCTCTGCTAATATTAGGATAACTATTTATCTTTCTTAATATATCATGCTCTCACATGATATCTTTCAGTTAAATCCTCGATGAGAGGTCGTTTAGGGATAAAAGAAGGAAAACAAAAACCAACGTAAGATGATGGACGCATATTCTGCGTCTTATTTTTATGCGGTTTTTTATATAGATTATATTTTTAAGAAAGGAGGACAGCGATGGAACCGATCACTGCAAAGAAGTGGACACTGGACCACTATGACCAGTACGGGCTTGGACTAAAGGACAGGTCTGAAATGGTCGCACTGCTCAATATCCTTCAGGCAGCAGATGAAACACTGGAAAGCCTTCACGAGTGCGTCTTTAACGGACACAGGGAGTTCATGGATATATTCCATAGTGACTACCGTGGATGGGAATCTGACATGGATCTGTACAAAACGATCCTTGAGTTCAACAGATTCTACACTGAAAGAGAGTTCATCGAGTACATGCTTGAAAGATGGGCAGACCTTAAAGAAGACGGCTACGAAGATCCGGCAGCAGAGATACACACGTGGACATATGACGGCGAGATCTCTGACACAAAGGTCTATAAGACCGAGGACGGATACGTGGTACGCGTCTGGTACTAAGAAAGGAGGAGGAAAAATGGCAAATATTGCCAGCGCAACAGCGTGGTACACCGGAGGCGGCATCTACATTTATACGGGGATGACCGATGCAGGGGACTACTTCATGACCAATGATGAGGCAGAGGACTATGTCGGCTTTTATAATGCAGATGCGTCCAACCTTGATGAAAGCGACTATGAAGAATGGCAGAACGCTCACCGTATAGGCGAGTATTCCGGCCAGGATGCAAGAAACTTCTACAAGGAGATACTCAGGTGGGTCATAGAAAACCACCCATACGGGAACTACGCAGAAGGAGAACTTGAAAACAGACTCCTTCGGGATTACTGATACGGCAGCAGGAATATTACCCTGCTGCCTGTTTTTATTTAAAAAGGAGGGATTTTTGTATGTTCATTCAGAACATGAGAGAGATCATCGATGCGTACATGGGAAGGTACATGCTGCCTTTCCCAACTACAGACCCGGACAGCGATTTCATCAGAATCGAGTCATATACAGAGGATGGTCTGCAGAAGGTTGAGTTCTTTTATAAGGAATACAGCCAGAAAGCATGGATGGAAAATGGTGAGCTTAACATCATCAACGCACAGACAGGTGAGTCGGTATTTGACTATGCCGAGGAATACAGCTGGAGCGAGGAAGATGTAGAGTTCATTAAATATGGAACAAAGAAAGGAGGGTGCAAATAATGCACAACACAACGATAACCCTTAAGGGCAGAGCAAACAGTGACCGTCTCATGATAAACGGCATAGTCCTTGTGATGAAGGACGGCGCTGAGCACATGGTCGACAGGGACAAGACAGAGTATTCCTATGACCGGGAAACAGGAGACATCAGGATCGACTTCGTAAATCCCTATATATGGGACGGAGAAAACGAGGACTACGATGCCGGAAAGATATCAGAGTATATCAGAAAGGCAGAGTATTTCCTTACGGATGTTGAGGATGATGCTCCGGAAGGCTATGAGATATGCCTTGAAGACCTCATCTTTACAGATGAGGAAGGAGGTGCCCTTACCCTGAAACACTACGGGGGTGCACCGGACTACAGGGCATACCTTGGCGGCGCGTCAACCTACCAGATATACCAAATAAGGCATGACATTGACGAAAGGCATGACATCATGTTTGAGAGCTTATCAGACCTTAAGAAGAGGGGGTACGACGTAGTCAGGGACAATTATGCGGAGGTCTACCGCGGGGTCTACGGGGAAGACATGACACTTGAGGGCCTCTACGAGGTATTCAACTGTCACCGCCCGGAAGACTTCAGGGGACATTCAATGTCTGTCTCGGATGTCGTTGTGCTTACCCTGGAAGGCAGGAAGATGGCATACTACTGCGACGCGTTCGGATTCACGGCAGTACCGCAGTTCCTTGCCGGAAAAGAGGTGGCGTGATGACGGATGGAAAATATGTTGTAGACATAAGCAATTATGCCAATACCGGAGATGACTGGGCAACAGTAGTATACAGAGGGGATAACCCAAAGGAGGCACTTTTCGCCTGGGTACTCTGTGAGTACTGCGCACCTGAAAGGGTATCTGTCCTGACCATGAAAAAAGCTCACGCACAGGAACTACTGGAAAGTGCACGAAGTAACATGGGCTGGCTTAAAGGCCTGTGTTCGCAGGAAGGCTTCCCATACGAGTGGGACGGTGTTGAAGCGGATATTTCCGCCACGGTTTCTGACGGATGCAGTTCTTTCTGCGAGTCAGAGTACCTTGAAATGGTGTACCCATTCAGTGCTGCTTTATAAATAAAGAAGGAGGAAGAAATGTTTGACTTTCCAACAAAATGTGACAGATGCGGAAAAGACCTTTCCGGCGGCTGGACTATGAGCATGTTCAATACAGACCATATCTGCAGGGCATGCAAGGAGAAAGAACGCGCAAGGCCTGATTACAAAATGGCACAGGACGCAGACATCGCCCAGATAAAAGCGGGCAATTATAATTTCGAAGGCATAGGCCTTCACTAAAAAGGAGGGTATATGAGAAAAATAAATAAATATATCAACTACGGCAGGCTTATGCTTGTCGTTTTGCTTGTACTCATAGGGTCAGAGCCGGCAATACCGACAGTTCTGTATCTTTTATGCATGACATTCGCGGCCATATGCGGAGCCGAGCTTTACCTGTTAAGGCTAAGGAACATCTACGCAAGGCAGCACGAAGAGTACATAAAGACCCTGAGCAGGGTAGTCAGCAGGGAGCTGGTAAGTACGCTTCATGCGGACCTCCCCGACCCTGAGACCGTGCTTGCAGAGTTGGAAAACATAAGTGACGTTGGAGACGACGTTGCATAAAAAAAGGAGGAAGAAATGGCAAAGAAACTGGAAGTGATCACGCGGACCTTTTCCGCACTCTACAACATCCTGGATGATGCAGACCTGTCGAAGGCAGGTCTTTCACTCTCCGATTACCGGGAGTGCAGAAGGCTCATGCCTCTTCTCGGGGCACCGGGCAGCAGGGCAGAGACCATCATCGAAAAGGCAGCAGACTTCTTTAAGGAGCACGGCTACACTGTAGTCAGCTGCGGAATAGGATTTGCGATATCAATCTGAAGGCAGACCCCATGAGGGTCTTATTTTTTTAAGAAGGAGGAAGTACATGATGTACGGAAAACAAAAAGGAGAAAACGTCTACTCTATACCTGTAGAGTGGGTCGTTACAGAGAACCTGCAGGTAAGGGCAGATTCACTGAGAGAAGCTGTAAAGTTCATCTGCGACAATGCAGATGAGTTCCCCACATCAAGAGATGCGGAGTATATCGATGGCACATACCGCATCACCGGCGATGAGGACTGGAGCGGCGATGTTGAAAAGATCACCGAAAACCTTGAACTTTACGGATACACCGGACGTAAGGCAACAGAGCACGACACGGTGGATTCAAAGATAGGAGGTGCGGCATGAAGACTGACAACATTGCAGGGCTCTGCTATGAACTGTATAAGCAGGACTGGCTGAGCGCAGTACCCACAGAGATCAAAAAGGATGCGCTCAAAGACTGGTATCAGGAAGAGTTTGTTCCCCATCACTCACTGGTGGAAAATGCCTACACCGGAGAAGCAGAAGGCTACTATGACGGAGCTTCATTTGAGGAATGGATCGAAGAGCACGGCTATCCCGGAGTCGGGTGTTATGTGTCGTTCGGGGAGTTTCTTAAAAACGAGTTTCTTGAGAGGGTCTTTATCAAAAGACTGCTCGATAACGATGCGCTGTATGCAGAATATCTGCATTACCTGAAGGAGGTGGCATGATGAGAGATATCTATAAATACAATCACATCCCCTCATGGAAAGCCTATTATGCCGAAAAAGCCAAAGGATTTCCTTACAGTGGAACAGCTGCATTGAAACTCAATGATGGGTGCACGCATCCATCAAGGAATGACAAAGCCCTGGAACCGGGAGCGCAGTTTGCTCCGTACTGGACTGCACTGGAACTCATCCATGAAGGAAGGAGAGATGCCTTAAAGCTCACCGTTGAAGAGATCCTTGCAAAATGCAGGAAAAACTACGAGACGGAGCTTGGATACTATAGACGTCCTGAGAGCCATCATGAGACATATAAGGGACATCCTCTCATATGGGAAATGTACCGCCCATATAAAGAAGAGTTTAACTGGATAGACATAAAAACGCTCAGGTGCGTGGTCCCGGTAAAGCTCACAGATGAGGAGTGCGAAGAGATCCGTGAAGGACTCTGGCAGCACTGGTACAACCCTTACGATGACGGCCGTGACTGCACGGGAGTATGGTTCACATCAAGCATAAGTTTTTACAGATGCACTGACAGGACCATAATCCAGCACACACTCCACAAGGATATATAAAGGAGGGAATTAGAAATGAGTAGTGAAAAAACATTCCCTTACTTTATTGGCATGGGTACAGGCATCATCAAGGAATTCAAGACTCTTGAAGAGATGTTTGAATTTCATAAGAAGATGCCATCCATGGACAGGCACTTCTGCAAGCTGTACGATGGTATAAAACACCGTCGTGTTCCCGGATGGAGTATCCAATGGGATTACAGTGATGACAGCAGGTGGTATCAGGAGGAGGTGAGCACATGGGCATGACCGCATATGAGCTTAATGTCATAGAGGATGACATAATGGATTCGTTCCGGAAGAGCTACCTGTACATGTACAGAAGAAAGAAGGTGTACATCGAATCAGGTGCTGCGAATGACGAGATTATCGATTACGAGCTCGAACTTCGTGAGACCAGCACTAAAAAAGAGCGTACTGTTTCTTTCAGGACATCAGGATGCATTTTCCCAAAAGTCATCAGATTGTCAGATTATGACAATGTTGAGCTTGAGGAATTTAACGGCAACTTGTTCGTACATGTTCTGTAACAGTCCGGATGTATTCAAAAGGAAATGAATTAAATAAAAAAACCGCAAAAAGCATCGGTCAAAAGACCGGTGCTATTTTTGTGGAGAAAAGGAGGTCACATGGCATTTGTAAATGAAGAATTGGTATGCGAGAGGATAGAGGCACTGGAAACCTTTATAGAAACGTTTCCTGAAAGCCCGCTCGTATCACCAATGAAAAATGAACTTGAGTACCTGTACTCACTTGGCTGTGTGAAAAAAGAAAACTAAAAAACAGAAAAGAAAGGAGGTCAAAATGAAGATATTTTTCGATTTTGACGGAACACTGGCTGAATTCCGAAAGGATGCAGGGCCAGATGAATGGGCGGCACCCGGATATGCCAGAAAACTAAGGCGCATATCAAGCAGCCTTTTATGTGCAATTGACAAACTTGCAAGGACATGTGACTTAAGGGGTGAAAAGATTGAGCTGTATCTGCTCTCCGCCGTTGTCTCAATGGACTATGCCGTTGAGGACAAGAAGTGGTGGATAAGGCACGAACAGGTACCTATCCCCGAAGAGAACATGATCTTTGTACAGTACGGCCAGAGCAAGGCGCAGGCAATCAGGGACAGAGGAATAGAGATAAATGAGGGAGACCTCTTTATCGACGACTATACCAAAAACCTTGAGGATATGTGCGAACTCATGACCTGCGTAAAGATGCTTAACGGCATCAATGATACCCATGGGTCATGGGACGGCAGCAGGATATCAGCGTTCTCATCAGCAAAAACGATAGTGAACGACCTGATGGGAATATCCTATGCCGCAAAGCCAGGACAGGCAGCATAAGTCCGGTGACATTACCCATAAATAAAAAATAAAAGGAGAAAAATAATTTATGAACAAAACAATCATAGAATTTTTAAATGAACACGGATATGTCGCAGAAATAAAGCTCTGCGACAAGGGCGACATCAAGAAGGAAGCAATTGTAGTCAGAAGACCTGACGAGAATGTTGGAGCAATACTATATACGGATTTTCTCAACAAGGCTGTGGCAGAGAATGGTCTTGATAATACTCTTGAACAGCTCATTCATTATGTTGAGAAATCCCTGATATATGGACCATCACAGGAGACAGTTGAAGCAATCATCTCACGCGAAGGCTTTGAGCAGAACATCTTAGTCGGGCTCGAAAGGATTTGCGACACAGAGTTCATACACAGACCCTTGAAGGATTTCCAGGGGCTTCAGGAGTATATGTACATCAAGGCCTTTCGCAATTCCTTCGGGGAAGGCTTAATAAGGATCAACAAAAGACACCTTGAGATAGCCGGAGTTACAGAAGATGAAGCCTTTGGAATGGCACACAGAAATCTTTCCAAAGAAACTGTTATCATTCCTATGGCAGATGCTCTCGCAAAGCTCTGGCCTGTAACTGACGACCCCTATGGCCCTGATGAAGTAGAACTTCCAATGTATGTAGTAACAAACAGAAGTTCTATAAGAGGCGCAGCCAATATCCTGGACAAAAAGGCCATAAATGAAATTGCAGCTGCTAGAGGATGGCGTGGCACACTCACAGTCATACCATCATCAAAGCATGAGATGATCTTAATACCATCATCAGAATGCCCGATGCCGGATGAAGTCATGAAAGAGATGGTATCAGAGGTAAACAGAACTGCAGTAGGATATGAGGACGTCCTCATAGATGCAGTATACAAGATACCACTCGATGACAATGACAAGTCATCAGTAGCCTGAAAGGAGGCGACACTTTATGGATAAAAAAGAGGCGTACCGTATATGCCATGTCTACCCGGACAGAGAGATCCCATTCGTACACAAGGCAGGATCGGTTATCTATGAAGGGCTTTTCCGCAGGCTGACTGATAAGGAATGTGAGACATATTATCCCTTTACTGTTGAAACAGAAGGAATTGCGAAGCTGGCTGATACAGGAAAGATAACATGCCACGACATAGGCAGAAGATATAAGACCATGGAAGATGCCGTCGTCCATATCTTTAACATGCACAACGAAAACTGCGCAATAAAAAACAGATATTCTTCACTGGAAGATATCCTGTTCAAGTAAATCAAAAAAAAGAAGGAGGAAAGTAAGGCAGAGCGGCCTTACAAAGATAATTATGAGCAAGTTACTAATAAAGAACACTGTTAATGTCAAGGGAGCGATCCTTGATGTGCAGGATATGATAAATATCTGTGCACATTACAGGAGGGCATCTGTTCAGGAAGTGGTTTACGACAACACTCCCGACAATGTGGATGAGGAAGAAGCCCTGAAGATCGCCGACAGGGCAATCGGGATAATGGATGACACCTCATTCACTGAGCAGGAAGCCATCAATGAGGCGCTCACAGAGTCAGGCTACGACAAGGTGCTCTGGCTGTGACAAGACGTTAACAGGTAGTAATGACAGCTCCGGCCGGTCCTTTAACAGGGCTGGCCGGATGGCATTTAAAAGAAAGGAGGTGTAAAGATATGCTTTACACACATTACGTTTGGACAGAGCTCGGACAGATGATGGCTGAGCTTGGACACACCGGTGAGACAAGACCCGCAGGATCTCCTGCAGCTTTTGCATACAGACCGCTTGAGAGTTCGCCCGTCACAGAAAGGGCATGGCTTGAAGCAGGATACATCGAAAGGGTGTCTGAAAAGATGCCCTTTCTCCATTTCAACTGGACAGGGGAGTACACAACCCCCGCATCAAAAATGGCAAAAGTCCTTGGAGAGAACAACATAAGGTTCCGGTATAACCTTGGAAAGATCGAGGCAGCAGTAGGAGAGAACGGAGAGATGAAAAAGCTCTCTTTTTACAGGGTCAAAGGAAACTACTACAGGATCGTGGAAAGCCCGCGTTCCACAGCCGAATACTTTGGCCTTTCACCGGAAGAGCTGTACGAGAAAAATGCCTCCGGCTATACCAGGGAAGAAGCGCTTTTGTGTGACAGCAACATACACGCAAAACCCTTCTGCCCCACACTGGAAAACGCCATAAGCAAGGCGGAGGATTACCGCCAGCTTGGATGCGAAGGTGTCGAGATCCTGCAGATGGTGAACAGCAAGTTTGCCGTGGTCAGCCATTAAGGAGGAATGCCATGAAGAAAACGCATATAGACGGAAACCGCCTGGTCGCATTTCTTGGCATAAACGGCAAGGTCTATTCATCAGACTGTGACCACCAGGAATGTCTGGAAAAGTTCTATGCCGAAGCAGGAATAAGGTCGGAATTTGACTATACCGGGAAGTCCGGCGAAGAGTACGAAGAGGTGCACAGCAGAGCCATAAAGAAGACATATGCGCTTAAGAATTCGCATGCCGCATATGGTTTTGACCTTTTCGATACCTTTGATGAAGGGTATGTCCTGCTGGCCCACGACAAGGAAACCTATGAAAGGAACCAGTCGTGGATGAAACAGTATCAGAAGGAGAATTCCGAGTACAGCATAACACTCGGATATTTCCTGCAGGGTAATGATGCCATCCTTACAGAGGATCTGTTTTTCGATACTCCGAAAGGTATGGTATTATATCTTTCAGAAAAAGGCGATCTGTACTGCCCGTCACATGACGGAGGCACCTACGCATTCCTGTATAGCGATACAGGCGCTGTCGCTGTATACAGAGGCATTAGTCCGGACAGGGCAGAAGAGCTGTCGCAGCGTACAGCGGAAACAGGTGAGTCAGGATGGAGCAGTTTTCTTGGCCCCGGCGGAAGCATATATGACAACGCAGAAGACTTCTGCAGTGATGTATATGATAAAACATGGTTCCGGGCAGACGCCGAAAAGGAGAATTATGGATATAATAAAAGAACTGTGCAGGAAAAACGGAATCACGGTAGCAGGCCTTGAAAAGACACTGGGTTTTGGGAATGGTTCGATCTCAAAACCAGGGAAAATGTCAGCAAGGCGGGTCTATGAGATATCACGGTACTTCAATGTACCGATGGAGTATATCATCACAGGCAAAATGCCCAGCGATGACAATGATATAAGCACTCTGAAAAGGCAGCAGGCTCTGCTCTTTGAGATTGCAAAAGCCGAAATCCGGATAAATGAGTATCAGCAGCTGATCCTGCAGGAGCAGGACCGGATCGAGGCGCTGAAAAGTGAGTGCGAAAAATTAAAAAAGGAGGAAAAATAAGATGCAATACAAAAGTATTGCCAGAAGATACGGCCTTTCCGCAAGGATAGAAGCCCTTGAAAAGGATCTGCTGTCCATCAGGGGAGTGACCGGTGTCGAGTTTGACCTTAACGGCTATCTCGATGATATATACGAGGTGATCGTCATAGCGGCCTACGAAATGGATGCAACAAAAGGTCTGTCAAAATATTACGAAGACCACGGGCGCATTCAGAAAAAGCTGGTTGAAACAGCAAGAAAACATGGCCTAAGGCGCACAGAGGACGCCCTTGAGGATATGGGAGCGCATTTCTATATTGTCTTTTCCGCGGCTAAGTGGAATGACAACAGGGAATACGCTCTTTTTTATGAATACAAGGGCAGAGAGATACCCGTGGGATCAGAAGGATGGGTCCCCGACAGGCAGACAGCTAACCGCCTCATGGCTTACCACGAGGCAAGAGCCGTGATGAAAGGGCACGACATCTACATGAAGGAACGCATACAAGAAAGACTGTATGCGCCGATGAAGAGATATAACGGCAGGGTCGTCTACAATAAGGACCACTGCTTTTTTAATGCCCTGAAAGCAGGCGATTATGTAACACAGGAGATAGCAGACTACTTTACAAGTGCATCATCTCCCGTCTGTATCAGACCAGACTGCACACAGCTTGGGGAAGCTGCCGCAACAAAGGTAGATATGGTGGGCAGCCACAAAGACGTATACCTTACGATTAAAAAGGTGACAGAAGACATCTGGCAGTACTGCGGAAGATGCTTTCTGGGCGAAAATGTCGAACGTGGCACCTATCCCGTGTATGATTAAAAAGAAGAAGCGTGCGTGGGCACGTATGAAAGTAAGATGGAGACTGCATCAGATGGCCATTGCGTCATCTGGAGGCAGCCTCCACTCTTATTTTTTTGCCTTAAAAAAGGTGCTCCGATCAAATTTGTTGTGAAAAAAATATTTGAATTTTATATATATGTATTTACATAACACGCAATGCGTGTTACTATTTAGCCAAACAGATAGTTAAATATCGTATAAAACGCATCGGGATAATAAATGGACAAGACAGAATTTTTAAAGATACTAAAGGAAAACGGATATCATGCAGACATGTCAGACGGCATACCGACAGTCCATGTGGCCCGGAAGACAACAGGGATCAAAAAGAGCATCCAGACGCTGATCCGGGGATGCGGCTACAATTCCAGTTACGGAATCCGTTACGACAGGGCAGAATCCGAACCGGAGGAGCCTGCTGAAACTTTCGAAGAGACCAATACCGATGGTACAAATGATGTTCCGGGCATGGTAAACACTCCGGCTGCAGAAACTGCATCCGCTACATCTCCAGAAGAAGATACGCCGGGACCATCCATGGAGTTTGACATATTTAACTCAGGACTTTGGGATATAGGCTGACCCCAGCCATGCCTTAAGTTTAAAACGCAGTCCCGATCCTGCAAGACATATATCTGCATACCGGCCAGGCCGGTGCTGCAAAGCAGCAAAACCAACAGAAAGGAGGAAGCCAATTCATGAGAAAAGACGGCAAATTTTTAACAGGCCAGACCAAACCCGAAAGGGCTGTCGGCTACTGTCACTATAAACTGCACCAGGGCTACCTGTCTGAGAAGCAGCTTAAAAACCATGGCTGTCTTGGCAAGCAGTGCCCACACCTGCAAAAATATGAGCAGCACCCATACTGGGTAAGACGGGCAGAGATAAAAGCTCTCAAGCTTGCAAAAAAAGAAGCTGAAAGAGTTGCCCTTGCTGCATAAGGAGAACTTTTCATGAAGCTTACAAGACTGACTGTCACTAATAAATACTTGTATACGCTATGGATGGGGGCTGTCTGCATCCTCGACTTCATCTTTGTCGACAATGCTCTTATGCCTTTCCTTTTAATGCATTTTAAGGCACCGATACTCCCCCTGTTCCTTGCCTTTGCAACTTACTACACTATCCTCAGGGGCATGGCATTTAGCGGAAAACGCATCTTTCGCATCTCTGAGATACAGTATAGCGCATATAGAGGGTAATAAAACGGACTCAATAGATGGATTTTGTGTCTGGCGTCCACCTCATATCCGCGGCGCTTTACCTGAAAAACAGTATAGCATCCAATGAGGGTAATAAAACGGACTCAATGGATGATTTTTGCATTATTACATTATAGTAATGTTATATTATGAGCATTTTGCAAACGAAAAATATGCCGCACCGCCCTGCAAAAAAAGGCGTATAAACGGCACCAATATAGAAAAAGACAGCATATCGGTATGAACCTTCCTGAGTTCCGGCGGCTGACTAAGGAAGCTCATATAAAATTCACCTTAAACTCCTGCAAGCCGCCACTAAAAAAACGAAATCACATACACAGGGAAAAACATGCAGGACACAGCAGACAAGATGTACAAGATAGAATTTTACTTCAGATCTCCGGCACCCCATCATAGTGCATTGGGATACGGCAGTTACGTAAAGGACGGAGAAAAGTTTGTTAATTTCGATGAAGAACATCCACGCCTGTACACATCCAAGAAAAGGGCGATGGATGCCGCAGAAAAACTCAGCGCAGGCTACACGAACACTTCTGCGCAGTACAGGGTGGTAAAAGTATCCCCAAAAACAGGTCCGGGAAAGAGGAATGCGAAAAAAGCGGCAACAGGCACCTGATGCTGATGCGAAAAAAGGAGGGGCGGTCATGGAGAAACTCGCCATAATACGATTGAACAGATATCTGGAAAACTCAGACACCAATGATTTTGATAAATACTGCAGCCTTATGCACCCTGCCTTCCCGCTGATGTCGCCGGAAATGAAAGAAAAGGCCCTTATTGATACATTATCCCTATACCCCGAGACAGTTGCCTATGCAATGCTCAGGCTCTCGATAAGAGACATAGATGTCAAGGACTTTTTCAAAACGGAGTACAGATCATCACTGGAAGGATTCATAGAAGACACTGAGACCGGCATACTTATTGCTTTCGGAGATGTGGAGCTGTTCCTCACCTACGCCAGGATGTACATCATAGGCATGAACGGCTTTACAGAAAAGCTTAAAAAGAGACTCCTCGACAGGTTTTCTCTAATGAAATGTGAAAGGGAATATGATGAATACAAGAACAGACCAGCATTTAAACAGTGACTACAGCGTAAGCACCATCTCTGATATCATAAAAAAGACGGGACTGAGTCTCCCGGGCTTCAGCACAAGATACAACATCCCGGTCCGTACATTACAGGACTGGAAGGGCGGAATCCGTGTACCGCCAGCGTATGTTCTTGAACTGCTGGATTTCAGGGTGTCTTTTGACGAGAACATTATCACGGAAAGAACAGAAGGCCAAAGGATATCCGGCTTTGCCTATTCATTCTGCAGCATGGGTTCTGAATATCACGGTTCTTTCAGCACAGAAGATGATGCATTCGATGCGGCCGTGTCAGAAGCGGGGAAGGCGGATGACAGACCTCCCTTCCTGATATCCATGTTCCACAAACTCCCCATAAGATGGAACACCACAGGAGAGGATATAGCAGACGAGATAGCATCCAATCTGGCAGCCGAATACGGAAGCGAATGTACGGATGAGCTGGCAACAGAAGAGGAGATAAAGCAGCTCGACAAGTCACTGCACCGGTGCATTGATGAATGGACAAAGCGGTTTAACATAGGAGCAGGGTACGATCTCATAAGCTGGACCAGGCGTTATATATGGGACGAGGACACCCAGTCCTATATCGAAGATCCCGATTTTTATGAATGATGAGATAGAAAATAGCAGGGTGAACCTGTATTAAAAACCAAGAGAGGAGACATAAAATGCCACGACCAAGGAAAGCAATGACCGAGAACAAGAAAACAGAAAGAACCAGGAAAACAGCCGGCAGAAAGCCTGCTGCCGACAAGAAAGCATCTGAAGCCAGGACAAATGTGGTCCTGCAGTATGCAGACATGAGCATCACATACGATGACATTGTAAAGAACGCAATGAACAAATACCGGTACGATATGGATGGCGATGTAGATGCCGTCAAAAATATCGATCTTTACGTTAAACCCGACGAGAAAAAGGTGTATTTTGTGATAAACAACAGTATTACCGGAGATTACGACCTTTGACGAAAAGTGAACTGCTTCGCCCCTATAAGACGGAGCAGTTCACTTCCTTATTCAAAAAGCGGCTGAAAGCGCATAAATACATACCCTTTGCCCCGCATGCGCGGGGGTTATCCTGAACTATTCGCATTAACCGGGAAACAGAGATGGAAGTTCTTTTTTTGTAAGATACTCGTCAATGACGCTTACTGCCATCTCGGAAAATTCCGGATCAAATTCTGTGCCCTGGCACCGTATGATCTCGTCACGGGCTTTTTCAAAAGACATGGAAGGGCGGTATGAACGGTTTGAGGTCATGGCATCAAAGGAGTCTGCCAGGCTGACGATACGCGCATACATCGGGATATTATTGCCGGAAAGGCCATCAGGATATCCCGATCCGTCCCATCTTTCATGGTGGCTTCTTGCCACTGCGCAAAGTTCAGGCATAAAGGTGATACTCTTAAGGATGTCATATCCAAGGACAGTATGCCGGTTAATAAGGCCCCTTTCAGACTTTGAGAGCTTGCCGCTTTTCCTCAGGACAGCATCAGGGACACCTATCTTGCCTATATCATGCACAAGTGAGCAGTAATGGAGAATAGCGATGTCTTTATCAGGGAGCTCGGCTTTCCTTGCAAGAAGACATGCATACAGACCCACGCGCAGGGAATGACCCTGGGTATAGGAATCCTTTGCATCAAGAACGGAAGAAAGAGAGGAGAGTGCCTGGAAGAAAACATCACCCTCTGCAGATTTGTCAAAATATCTCGCATCATTCTTTATGGCAGAAAAGCTTACCCTGTCGATGAAATTGTTCTGTATGAAGCTCTTCTGCAATATCATATCAAGTTTCTGGTAAAGTACATCAGCCGTTATCGGCTTGTAGAGTACATTAAGACCGCCTGCTGCCAGAAATGTCGTTTCATTTTTCTTTGTCCCGATATCAAGTATCACGACTATGGGTATCCCAAGTACGGATACAAACTTCATAAGGTGCAGACTCTCATCAAGATGCTCTCCGGGCTCGATAAATAGAAGATCCGGAAAATCCATGAGTTTTTCAAAGATCTTAAAACACTCGTCGACACGCTCAAAGTAGATGCAGTTAAACGAGCTGAAAGCACGGTTGAACAGCTCTTTTTCTGCACCTATCCCGACAAAGAATATGGACTTTGGCTTTACCAGAAATGTATTTGCCATGTTAACGCTACCAGAGCTGCCATGTGGCAGCCTAAAAATACAAAAATCCTTTCAACATTTAAGACAACTGTAACAATCTATCACGGTAACAATGCTAAAGCATCACAAAAGGTCAGAAGGAGCGATCTCATATGTACCGAAGTCGTTCTGGTAGGCAATAAGGAACTTGCGTGGAAGTTCGGCCTTGAATGCCATCTCAGTAGTGAAATAGACCTCAGTGATGATTGCATCGGAGTTTTTCTTCTTAAACAGACGTATGAGGAAATGCTGTATCTCATCCATATCAGAGACACATACGATTGTCTTTGGCTTTGACCCCATACTCCTTGCATAGTGCTTGAACTGCTCGATGAGCATCACCCTCTGGTCAAGGAACCAGTCCGAGTCGCCCACAAGGTAGTTGGAGTTCTGGAAATCCATGAAAAGGTCAGTAGTACCGAGAAGGAAAGACCCACGGTCATCCTCAAGCTCAAGCATATTGTTCATGAAGAGGTGGCCGCCGACAAACGTGCTGAAAAGTCCGTTCCTGAACTTCGGCTGATAATTCTTGTAGATCGAGATGAGCTCAAGCGCGACATAAGTAGACACAGCCTTGCCAAGCAGCCTGAAAGGTGGCATGACGGGAGTGAAAATTTCCTTTGTGCCTTCTTTCTGCATGGCGTTCTTAAGGAGCATAAGACCTGTCTGGGTAGGCAGATAAAGCGCTATTGAGTCCCCGCCGCCTTCAGGTATAAAGTGATGCCGCAGCAGAAGACCCTGTGACGTAAACCTCTGCAGGGATGAGCGCACCTTATCCCTGTTGGGATTAGAGAGCACGGGTTCAAGATCACCCTGGACCGACAGATTTTTAAGGAAACGTTCGATCATGAGCATGTCACAGCAGCCAAGGGCACATACAGCATAAAACACATAAAACTGGAGCATGCCCTTGCCAGTATTGAAATTTTTGTAATCCTTTAAAAGATAATCCTTAAAAGCCTCACCTTTGCTGACACTGGCATACGTTACATCGTCTATATCCGCATTGTAGATCTTTGGATCATAACGCATAAAGCTCCTGTCAAAAAAACTGTCAACACCTTCCTTAATGATCACTGAGTTCATAAATAAAATCCTTTCTGTTTCGCAGGCGAAAACCCGGTGCATCCCATGAAAATTGTTACGTGATATATGGCTGGAAACTGTTCATTTTTTGCCCGCCAGTTCGCTGGTAAAGCCCTTCCAGAGCCCCTTTCGGCACTCATCGCACAGTTTCCCCTTATATATGGCACTGCCACAGCTCTCGCATTTGAGGCCAATGTTGATGGCAGCAGGCGTTATCAGCCGTTCGCTGCGCATCCACTTAATAACGGATTCGGGGCTCACCCCTGTATCGTCAAGAACATCCTGCCCGCTTGCGCCGGGGTGTCTTAGCAGATAGTTTGTAACGATGCCCATGTCCTCATCATCCTTTTTCCTGCATGCCGGACATAGAGCGGTTCCAAAACCCGAATACTGGAAAATCATGTGACATCTGTCGCAAGTCTTAAAGTCCATTGTCTATCCCCCTGTAAGCGGAGAGGCGTGTCCGCGCCTTCTTCAGCTCAACCATGCCGTCACCATCACCCGGAAACGGCTCATCATCATGATAGGAGACTACCCATGCATCCCCGAGCCGGTCCTTAAACGGTACCATGTGTCCGCCACCGACACCGGCAGGGTCTATCAGCATACGGATGGAGCTCTCCGGTATGCTGGCAAAGTCTCTGAGGTAGTCAAGGACACTGCCAAAAGTCATAAAATTTCTGTCGATATATGCATCCTCCATGTATTTGTGCACGTTATAATATCCCACAATCCATCACCCTCCAAAGGCTGCTGCACGCACCACCGGCCATCAGGAATAATCATCTCACCGCTCAGTGGACCATGACCATGGTACCCACAGAAACATGCTCATATATGCTCTTTGCATCGCTCTTTTTGATATTCACGCAGCCATGCGAGCCGGAAGTCTTATAGATATCGCCGCCAAACCTTGAACGCCATGACGCATCATGAAGACCTATCGAGTCTTCCGTAAACTGCATCCAGTAATCCACCCATACGTCCCATGTCGGGCCTTTAAGCCGCTTTCCCTTGACCATGGACAGTATCTGGTACGTACCTGCAGGGGTTTCCCTTTTCTTTGAGACATCACCCGAGACACAGGCTGTCTCCAGAACGGCAGCACCCTTTTCATAAAGCGTGACCAGCTGGTTTTCAAGGTCAATGTCGATGTATGTATCAAGGTCAGAGAGTTCCTCGTCAAGGTTCCGGTAATACCCGTTCCTGCTGCCGATATCGATATAATGACTGTAAAGGCAGTAAGGATCGTTCATAAGGGCCTGCGCAACCTCCGGGTACTTCTGCGCATAGTATACGGGATCAAAATCGCCAAACTCTGACGCATAAACCCTCAGCGGAAGACATATGAAAGAAAGGACAAAGATCAGCATTATGCGCTTCATAACAATCACCCGCCGCATACATCAGGGAAATGGACATGAGGTCCTACCAAGCTGTCGATAAGGAACCTGTCATTCCAGCTGATGCAGAGCTTATCCTTAAATGACATGTCAGAAAAGTAGATGATGTCACGGGTAGTCTCGGTATAGTCTGCATTATCATACGAGTACAGGCCGTCAGGACGGAAGCTCCATGTCCTGTCCCTGTACCTTATGGAAGGGTAACCGTCTATGGAGCCGGACATATCTATCCTGTATCCACACTCCAGATCCCCTGCAAGACCGGTAAGCCCCATGCATGAAAGATAATCGTGGACATTGTCCACAAGTACCATTTTTGGCATCTGGCGCATCTCATAGCCAAGATAGAACCTATATCCCGAGTCATCATTAGAAACGGGAGGAATCCTGGCTATATAGCAGGGCCTCTGAAAATCCGCGTCTTTCAGGACAACCGAAATGAGACAGGTATCTGGCATTTCACTCACCTTTCTTTTCTTTTAAGAGCTTTGTGGTAACAGAGTCAACAAGACTGTCAAGACTGCCGTACTCTTCAGTCCGTATATTGTGAAGGACCCTCTTGTCATCTTCGATGAAGGTCAATGCAGCATTGTCGCTCTCACCCTGGTATATAAACAGGAAATCATCCCCGTCACGCAAAACGCCGCAGGCATTCTTTATCCGCATATAGCTTTCAAGGCTGTCGAGTATCTTGAACCTGTAGCGCGGCATCCTCAGCGAGCTGACAAAAAGCCCGAAGGAAAAGATCTTCTCCAGCTCCCTGAAATGCTTTATGTTTACCCTGAAAGGGCAGGCCGGGGATTTAAAGAAGCGCCATCCGCCCGGAGATGATATAAAGGCGTCTGCCACCGAATAGGGCAGTGCATCGCCCATGGTATCATTCTTTGCGAAGGATACATCCAGCTTTCCCATGGCCACATCACTCTCAGGTACCAGGGTATATATGTTCTGATACATTGCATCGTCATTTTCATCAAACAGACCAATGGGAGAGGAGTTTAAAAAGAAGTTCCTCTCATAGTTGCTTGATATGCGTATCATATCGCCACTTTCAACATTTGTGACGATACCGCTCTTTACCGAATCACTCCCTATCTGTACCAGGAAGTGCCGCTCATCAAAGGTAATAGTAAGCTGCATAGAGTTTTATCCTCATACTTTCAAATGGTTGTTGACCGAGATACAGTATGCTGACAGAAAACCGCACAGGCTGTCAGTGCCATCCACGAGTGCGGTCTCATCCCTCATGTCAAAATCACGCTCATATATAAGTTCATCATCCTCATAAAGAGATGCGAGAAGCTGGTCATGGGACATGGTAAGGTCAAGCCTTAGACTGATGCCAAGGTAGCTGTTGATATAAGGCAGCATATCCCTTACGTCATGCGGGATCGCAAAGTATCTTACCGACACATATTCGTCAACATATGAAAAATACTCATCATCTATATCATCATAAGGAACGGCAGAAAGCAGCACCATCGGCTCAGATGATGTATTTATACAAAGGATGCAGTCATCGCAGCCCTTGATCTCGACACCCGGGATGTTAAACCCCATCTTCATGAAACTGCCACCGCCTACTTTCCGAATAAGACTATCCATAATCCGATAAACTCCTTAAACCTACTTTAGATAGTAGACAAACTGGGCACCATTGTTCATGTAAATGCGGTATCTTGAGTCTTCAGCCCTGAAGTCCCAGTCGCTTATGGCGCCCCTTGCCTTCAGCTCATCAAGCCGCAGGTCTATACGCCTGAGGGCATCGAGTTTGCCTATGGCACCCATATCATACAGCGTCACTGCCTCATGGCTTATCATGGGCTCTTCTTCTATATTGATGGGGATCATCTCCCTGCGTGAGGGCAGATAAATGAAAAAATACATGACAGTAACTGCAACAGCAGCTATAAGAAGGATGAAAAGAGAATATCTCCGGCTTACCTCCATATGCTACCTCCTATATCACTTCCTTATTGCTTTCAGAGTCAAGTATACGCAGCTGCCTGCCCGGATACTTCTGTGACTCGGGGGAGTTCTTTATCTTCCTGAAAGCTATCCTTGCCTCGGGCAGATATTCATATCTGCATTTTTTGTTGTTAAGGCTGCAGGTCTTCCACTGCGATGCCTCAGAGTTCCGTCTCTGCACGATATACAATGCGGCCACCCCCTCCGGTGTCAGGTAAGCGCTCCTATGAGCCCGCCAAAAATGACATAAAATACATAGAGCGATATGAGCGCAAAGATGATCGTTACGACCATCTTGACGGCTCCGCCAACAAGACTGAGTACCTTATAAACTATGACAAGGGCAATCAGATACCCGACTATCACATAGATATTACCCATGGCAGCTATCCCTTCAGATTATGGTGACATTTACCGCCTGCGGACCTTTTTTGCCCTCTGTTATGTCATACTCGACACTCTGACCCTCAGAGAGCTCCTTATATCCTTCTTTGAGTATTCCGGAGTAATGCACGAAGACATCTCCGCCGTCCTCGCCGCTTATGAAACCATAGCCCTTCTGGGGATTGAACCACTTGACTGTTCCTTTCTGCATTGCTTTAAAACCTCCTTCTATATAACCACGCCATAAGGCATTAACATACGCTGCAAGACTGACAAAAACAGGACAGAATGTTATCTTACTCACTGCCAAGGGAGAGGATAACGTCAAGCACGTCGTCCGGCAGCAGGTCCCTTGGAATGATGAAGTATTTCCTGCCCCCTATATCGCGCTCTGTAACCCTGTCCATCGTGACAGATGATTTATCTTCCTTGATTTCAAGCACCTGTCCGTCATCATCGTCATCTGCTGCAGATGATGCCTTTTTCGATAAAAGGGCATCGTCTATGTTGTTAAGGGCAGGGAGTCCCGCATCGAGTTTCATAAGGTCCTCACGCAGTTTCTGCCCGTCACCCCTCTTTACGTCCTCAATGATGGCATTGATCTCTTCCGAACCTGTCTCAAGATCAGTAATGGAAGATAAGAACTCCTTCTTGACGGAGGCTTTCTTTTCAGGCTCCTTTACTGTCTGGGAGAACAGTTTCTCAACCAGCGAACGTTCATTCTCACCACGGCAGCAGACAAAGGCATGCTCCGTATCAGAGCTCCTGTCTTCAAATGACGGATAGATAAGCCCGAAAACAGGAGAGCCAAGCTGCTTTATGACTCCGCTCTTATGGATATCACCGTCGGAAGGGGAGAGCCCGCCCGTAATAGGCTTAACAGGGCATATCATAAGCGCAAGGTACTGGTATACTTCTTCAGACTCATCCGTCTTTGTCTTTGATGAATCCTTTACAATGATGTCATAATCATCCCTGAATATGACGATGGAGTACCCGGAAAGCTCTTCATACCCGCTGACCACTACATCAACAAGTTCCTTAAGGCCAAAGGATGAATGGTCATCCTTCCTTGAATAGTCAAGCAGGAGCTTTTTCATATCCCCGTCACTCACATCAACATCCTCGCAGGAAACGGTCTTGCTGAATGAAAACGCCTTGGAGAGAAGTGATGAAAATGCCTTCTGCTCGTCCTCGTCACGGACAAGATACTTGCCCTCACCTGAGAACACGACACGTTCTTCATCCCCATCCATGCTTTTTACATAGCAGCAGGCCATGGAAGAGAAGGCCGCATCCGGATATTTAAACCTCTTTTTAAGCTCCATAAGATCAGTCTTTTGCATGAGCACTGCTCCTTACAAATTCTTCGCCCTTTTCAGAGCAGTAGTAGTACGGTTCGCTGTTTCTATATACCATCTCGACAAGGCCTGCTCCAAGCGCAGTATCAGCAACCCTCCTGATGTTGGCTGCAGTAATGCCTTCAACATTTTTCATCACTTCCTCAGCTGAAACGCTTCGGAATCTGGAATCATCTGTATGCCCGTAGACATATACTGTCATTTTTACGGCAAGTACATTCAAGTCTATGTTTTCCTGTAACATGACCACACCATCCATAAATTTCCAAGATATTCACCGGTCCTTCAGGGCACCGTTTTCCCAGCAGTCCATGAGTTTAAGCTGCTCTATGGCAGCAGTATCACCACTCTCGGCAGCCTCGACAAGTTTAAGGTACTTCCTGTACTTATTGTTTATCTTTTCCTTTATGCCCCTAGAGATCTGGAAATTGGTTACAAGCCTGGAACCTATCTTCATGGGAGGCTTGCCGACCCTGTTTACAGTCCTTGGAGCCCAGACAGTATTGTAGAACTTGCCAAAACCTGTTAACTGGACTTCGTTATTGTCCTTGAGCTCTGATGTAAGAGCATAGAAAAACTGTTCAAGAACTCTTGAGACGTCAATCTGTGACATCTGCGTCCGTGCAGAGATTATCCTTACAAGATCCTTGGTTGTACGCTTACCACCATACATAAGAAAAACCTTTCATTATTCCGCTTATCCGCGGCAGGCCAACAAAAATCAAAGAACAGGAACATAAAAGAATTAACACGAAATACCTCTGTATAATACTATTTACGTTTAACAGTCCATTACAATTCAAGTATTTTCTTGAGGAACAGAATAAATTCAGCAATAAGCGCGCACCTCGTCCCCGACTACTGCATGAAAGAACGCCATGTATAAGAATTTTGACTAACCGCAAAAAGTGGTTGAAAACCCATATCTGAACAAGCAAAATATATAACCCTCTGTGGTTGAAATATCAAAATCATATAATCAGGTAGACATTGCTCTATCTGGCTATTTTGGGCCATAATATGTAGTGTTGCCTCAAAATTGCGGAATCCGGGGATTCTGCTATAATGAAAGTAGATAATATATATTCCTTTATGTGTTGGTTTCTCAACCACGTTTGAAGCATTCTTGTTCAATGGAACAGCTTGCACAGTCCTCGTGAGAGGCATGTTTTAATAAAAGGAGGCTTCCGTTTTTATTTCACTTTAACTTAACCATATTTATATATGGTAATTCATGTGAGATAAGAAACGGAGAAACAATTGGATACAGGTTAATCGCCTGAACGTAACTAATCAGTTATCAAGTAGGGCGAGGTCATCCTCCCCTATTTTGATATAAATATCATTTTAGGAAAGGAGGAAAAGCCTCATGGAAGGAGTGATTTTTATGACATCACGGAAAATGTCTTGGGAAGAGATCCAAAAAAAATACCCTGGGACATGGGTAGGACTCATCAATGTGGAGTGGAAAAATCGTGCCACTATCGACAAAGCAGTTGTTTTCTGTACAGACAGAGAAAAAACAACTGATGAAATGGCACTTATGACCGTACAGGGTGAGCTTGATACTACCTGTTATACAACCCCGGATGAAACTCTTAATATTGGGGCCGTCACACTATGAAATTAGAGTTAGACGAGTCGCAGATACGTCCTGTAGTTAATGTGGGACATTTCAAAGGGGTAATTGACACCGGGGCTGAAAGTAGTCTGTGTAACATCACCTCGTCCGTTATCCCGATGATCTACATCGTAAAGGATAGTTGGAGAGATACTGTCTCGGGTGTTGGTGGCAGTTTGAGTGGTAAATACTTCATTATTTCAGAGTTAGAGATTGATTGCTTAAAATTTAAAAATGTGAAGATATTTGCGCCAGATAAGCCTATAAAAGAGCTTAAACAAACATTTCTGCTTGGAATTGACATATGGCAGAATATAGACTGTCACTATCATTTTAAAAGCAAGGAATTTATTGTAGAACTGCCCGACGATGTTAGGATCATAGACCTGAAGAACTAAACTGTATTCTAAAAAAGAGTTTATCCTTAACTGGGTAGGCTCTTTTTTGATTGCAAATTTTACAGGCTTATCCAGCTCAATCCTATGCCTTTTCAACCACTTTTTGTGACCAAACAAGTATAAGAAAAGGTGTCCGAATTAGTAATTTTCAACCACATTTTTCGGATACCCAGAATTTTAAGCCGAAGTGTACCCTGTTTTACCATCAAATTAGTTGAAGAAGGGCTGTTAATATTGTAAAATTGAAGTTGAAGAACTATTTACAATTTGTAAACAGATAACAAACAACCTCGATTTTCCATATATTCCCGGAAATTGTGCCATCACTGACGGCACAATCTTCTGATATTAGAATTGGAGATTGTGTCATCAGTGCTGACACTTTTTATCCGAAAGTGGAAAAGTGCCGACGGCATCGGCACAATTGTTGTCGTGGTCACGCTATGACATATCGTTTGAGATGGCCGATGAGCCGGCCAGGGAGAAAAAATGGCAAAAGTACAGACTGAATATGAAGTAGAACGGAAATTCATAGAAAGGCTTGAGTCTATAGGCTATGAGTATGTAGAGCTGAAAAACTATGATGATGTCATAGCCAACTTCAAGACCCAGCTTGAGAAATTCAATGCCAAAAAGCTAACAGAGGAAAAGGGAACAGCAGAGCTGTCACAGGCAGAGTTTGGCCGTGTGATGAACCATGTAGACAACAAGAGCGTCTATGAGTCTGCAAAGGTCCTGCGGGACCAGTTTGTTTTGCAGCTTGATAATGGAAACAATGTCTATCTTGATTTCTTCTCCTTTGATACTGACAGGAACATCTATCAGGTATCGCATCAGATAACAATGGATCCTGCGCACAAGGATGACGTGGATTACAAGAACCGATATGATGTGACCGTCATCATCAACGGCCTTCCGCTCATCCAGATAGAACTTAAGCGCCCTGGTGTTGAGATAAATGAGGCGATAAATCAGATCAACAGGTACAGGAAGTTCTCGTTTAAGGGCCTGTTCCGTTACCTTCAGCTTTTTGTTGTTTCAAATTCTGTACAGACAAAGTATTTCTGCAATGAAAACGAAATGGAGAACGGCGTTTACAACCCTGTCCTAAAGTCCCTTGTATTCTTCTGGACTGATGAGAACAACACCCGTCTTAACACTCTTGAAGAGTTCACATCAGAGTTCTTCCGCAAGGCTGCCATAACGGAAATGCTAGATAAATACATGGTGATTAAATCCACCGAGCCGGTCCTTATGGTAATGAGACCCTATCAGATATTTGCAGTAAAGGCGGCAAAAAAGCGTGTTCTTGAAGCAAGGCGGGATGGATACGTCTTTGCCTGCACAGGCTCAGGGAAGACCCTTACATCATTCAAGCTGGCCCAGCTCCTTAGGGATGAGCCTTCCATAGACAAGGTCATATTCCTCATAGACAGAAAGGATCTTGATGACCAGGCGATTGATGAATACAACAGCTTTGAAAAGGACTGCGTTGACAATTCAACGTCAACAGGAGTTCTTGTAAAACAGCTCAAAGAATCAGACCGCAAACTGATCGTTACCACTATCCAGAAGATGGCCAATGCCGTCAATTCAAAGCGGTATGAAAAGCTCATGGACAGCTACAGGGAAAAGCGTGTCATCTTCATCATTGATGAATGTCACAGATCACAGTTTGGCAAGATGCACGCCGACATAGACAAACATTTTACAAATGCCAACTATATTGGTTTTACAGGAACGCCCATATTTGAGGAAAATAAAGGAACAAACAAGCGCACAACGGCAGACCTGTTCAATGCAGGGAAGAAGCCCGATGGCACAAAACGTGATTCCTGTCTGCACAGATATATGATCAAGGATGCCATTGCCGACGGCAACGTGCTCAAATTTTCCGTGGAATACCAGAGGACCATCTTTTCAAAAGACCCTGCCCTGCGGGGTATGGGGATAGATGAAAGACAGATAGACGATCCGGAATACTGCAAGAGACATAACGTTGACATGGAAAAGCTCTACCATGATGATGAGCGCATCGGAAATATTGCAGCCCACATCTTTGAACATCATGAGCAGCACTCACACCCGCAGGGCACGGATGTCTATACGGCCATATTTGCCGTGGACTGTATAAAGACTCTTGGCAAATACTATGAAGCATTTGACAGGTTAAATAGTGAACGTGATGAAGCCGACAGATACAAGATAGCCGCAATTTTCAGCTATGGTGCGAATGAGGATATGGATGAGCAGGGTGATGAACATTCTTCAGAACTGCTTGAACGCTGCATGAAGGATTATAACGGAATGTTCGGCACAAGTTACAGCCTGGAGGATTTTGACGGCTACAGAAAGGATATATCAAAGCGCCTTAAGCAGAAGAACCTGCCGCAGGTGGATATCCTGCTCGTAGTCAACATGATGCTCACCGGTTTTGATGCGAAGCCTCTTAACACGCTGTATCTTGATAAAAACCTTGTATGGCACTCTCTTGTGCAGGCATACTCAAGGACAAACCGTGTAGATAAAAAGACCAAGCAGTTCGGGCAGGTCATAACCTACCGCAATATCAAAAAATGGCAGGACGATGCCCTGAGACTGTTTTCCGGTGACGGGGATCCTAACGGATATCTGCTTGAGAGCTACGATTATTATGTGGGCAAATGGGTTGACCAGAACCCTACTTTAAGAAAGATTGCCTGCACTGTAGAAGAAGCAGGCCAGCTCAAGAATGAGGATGAGATCCGTATGTTCATAATCGCTTTCCGGACAATGGTCGGCACCCTTGCGACACTCAAGACATTTTCAAGATTTGACTGGGCGGATCTAGCGGTTGTAATGGATGAGGATGAATACGAAGGCTATAAGTCCTGGTATCTGTACTACAAAGACCAGCTCTCAAAGCCGGGTTCAAAGGTCCCTGTTCCTGTTGATGTTGACTTTGATATAGAGCTTGTACGCACTGACAGGATAAATGTCGTTTACATACTGAACCTGCTCAAATCTTCTCAGAAGAATAATAAAAACAAGGCAGACCTGGAAAAAGACATTGATCTTGTTCTCAGGGAGATCGAGCGTTCCGATAACGAATCCCTGCGTGCAAAGAAAGACATAATGGTGGAGTTCATCAAGACAAGGTTCTATGACCTGCCAAACGACGCAGATATACAGGCTGCATATGAAGAGTTTGAAAAAGAGCACCAGCAGGCAGAGATGGAAGACTTTGCCCTTGAGAACAACATCGACTACGAAGCTGTGAATGACATCTTTGTTGAATACATCTTCAATGGCAGCATATCAGATGAAGCGATAAGGAAAAGACTTCTCGCATATAAACTCGGACTTTTAAAGCTCACAAAACTTACCAGCACAATAAAGGAATTTGTCGAGCAGCTTTATAAAAAATACAAAGCGGAGGGCGAATAATGGCTATCAACACAGATAAAGTACAACAGCAGGCGGCGGACCTGTCTTCCCAGCTCTGGGGGATTGCAAATGACCTGCGGGGAGGCATGGATGCAAACGAGTTTCGCAACTATATTCTCGGAACGATCTTCTATCGATACCTCTCTGAGAGGACCGAGCAGTATATGCAGGAGATCCTGCAGGAAGATAACCTTACATATGAGGAAGCCTTCACTGATGCTGATTTCAAGCCTGTAGTCGAGCAATGGAGCATCGACCATCTGGGCTATATAATAAAGCCGGAAAATCTGTTCCGGGAGCTGTACAGAAAAATAGTAAAGCCCACAGGTGACGGTGATAAGTTCTCCGTAGAGGACTATGAACGCGCAGTAAAAGAACTGTCAGGCTCTACCCTCGGGCATCAGTCCGAAGCTGCGTTTGCAGGTCTCTTTGATGATATGCGTCTTCAGGATACAAGACTTGGTGATACCGTATCAGAAAGGACCGACAAGATCGGCAAGGTTATCTCTAAGATCGCAGAGATCAACATGGATCTTAACGACCATGAATTTGATGTACTGGGGACTGCTTACATGATACTTATAGGGCTTTTCCAGTCGGGTGCCGGAAAGAAAGGCGGGGAGTTCTTTACCCCGGTCGGCCCTTCCACCCTATGCGCCACCCTTGCAACTGTCGGGCTTGATGAAGCCAAGACAGTCGGGGACTGTACCTGCGGATCCGGTTCCATGCTCCTTGACGTGAGAAAGCACCTTACAACAGGACGTGTCGGGCATTACTACGGGCAGGAGAACAATCCTACAACCTTCAACCTGTGCCGTATGAATATGCTCATGCATGGCGTTGATTATCAGAATTTTACTATCAACAAGGGAGATACCCTCACAAATGATATGTACGGCGAGGACCTCAAACTTACTGTACAAGTCTGCAACCCACCTTACAGCCTAAAATGGGACGCAAATTCAAAGCTTCTTGATGATCCCAGGTATTCCGGAGTAGGCAAACTTGCCCCCAAATCCCATGCGGACTTTGCTTTCCTTCAGCACATGGTATATCACATGGATGAATCTGACGGACGAGTAGCTGTTCTTCTTCCCCACGGGGTCCTGTTCAGAGGCGGCGCCGAGGAAGATATAAGGAAATACCTTGTTCAGACATTAAACAGGCTTGACGCTGTTATAGGACTGCCTGCAAATCTTTTCCATGGAACATCAATTCCTGTATGTATCCTTGTGCTTAAGAGCAAGAGAAATGGGAACAGTAACAATATCCTATTCATTGACGCAAGCAAAGGCTTCATAAAGGGCAAGAACCAGAACGAGCTGTCTGACGAGCATATCAAAAGAATCGTAGAGGCCTATGTAGACCGCAAGGATATCCCGCAGTTTGCACACGTTGCAGACATGGATGAAATCAAGGCAAACGACTACAACCTTAACATCCCAAGGTATGTTGATACATCTGAAAAAGAGGAAGAGATAGACCTTGGCAGTGTGGCAAAGGACCTTTCTGCTATTGATGATGAGATTTCTACGGTGTCTTCTGAACTAAAGAAGTCCTTTGATGATCTTGGATTGGATTTCCCATTTTGAACGAGGTAAAGACTATGGAGAATAAAAGGATACCTAAATTGCGATTTCCTGGTTTTACTGACGATTGGGAACAGCGTAAGTTCGAAGAATTTGCCCAAAGACAATCAAGTACAATGGTTTCAGATTCAGAAAATCCATGTGTAGAATATGAGGATGTTATTTCAGAGCAAGGAGAACTCAATAAGGATATTTATTCCAAAGATACTGAAAAAAACGGAATCTAT
>JAEEGL014234151.1_pt1 | contig 49719 bp, 29 predicted proteins | sample 9134231 | NCBI WGS metagenome assembly JAEEGL01 (sample SAMN16246548, study PRJNA631951) | gut metagenome | biome: gut microbiome; feature: rumen; material: fiber-attached | host: Bos | place: Iran: Karaj | collected 2018-10 | reverse complement strand
GTTCGGCGGACAGACCCCGCTCAACCTCGCTGCCGACCTCAAAAAGAACGGCGTTCATATACTCGGGACTTCCCCCGAAACTATCGACCTCGCGGAGGACCGCGATATGTTCCGCGCCATGATGGACAAGCTCGGCATCCCGATGCCCGAGTCCGGTATGGCGGTAACGGTCGATGACGCGCTCTCTATCGCGAACAAGATAGGCTACCCCGTAATGGTGCGCCCGTCCTACGTTCTCGGCGGCCGCGGAATGGAAGTCGTTCACGACGACGAGATGATGAAGGTCTATATGGCGGCTGCGGTTGGAGTTACCCCCGACAGACCCATACTGATAGACCGCTTCCTGCACCACGCGACAGAGTGTGAGGCCGACGCTATCTCCGACGGCACGAACTGCTTCGTTCCCGCAGTAATGGAGCATATCGAGCTTGCGGGCGTGCATTCCGGCGACTCTGCGTGCATTCTCCCCGCGAAGAACCTTTCTCCGAAACACATCGAGACTATCAAGGATTACACAAAGAAGATAGCGGTCGAAATGAATGTCCGCGGTCTGATGAATATGCAGTACGCAATAGAGGACGATACCGTATATGTTCTCGAAGCCAACCCCCGTGCATCGAGAACGGTACCGCTCGTATCGAAGGTGTGCAGCATAAATATGGTTCGCATAGCCACCGAGATAATGACATCCGAGATAACAAAGAAGCAGTCTCCCGTTCCGGAGCTGCGCGACCGTAAGATACCGCACTACGGCGTGAAAGAGGCAGTCTTCCCGTTCAATATGTTCCAGGAGGTTGACCCCGTTCTCGGACCCGAAATGCGCTCCACGGGCGAAGTTCTCGGCATCTCTCCGTCTTTTGGCGAAGCTTATTACAAAGCCGAAGAAGCTACTCAGACCAGCCTGCCGTCCGGTGGAACCGTACTGCTCAGCGTATGCGACCGCGACAAGCCCGAGCTGATAGAGATCGCAAAGGCATTCGACGAGCTCGGCTTCAGGATACTCGCCACGGGCAAATCCTACGAGATGATAGTTGAGGCCGGCATCAAGGCCGAGCGCGTAAACAAGCTCTACGAGGGCAGACCCAATATCACGGACTGCATAACGAACGGCGAGATACAGCTGATAATCAATACTCCCGCCGGCAAGACCAGCATACACAACGACAGCTACATCCGCCAGTATGCGATCAAGCACCGCATCCCGTATATTACCACCATGGCCGCAGCCAAAGCCTCCGCAGAAGGCATCCGCGCCGTCCATATCGACAAAAACATAGGTGTCAAGTCGCTGCAGGCTTATCACAGCGAGATAGAGTGAGAACATAAAGTCGCTTACGCTCGGGACAAGAGAATCTGAGACGGGGAACTCCGGGTGTTTGCCTTTTTGCACGGCATAGCGCCGCGGGTTTACGACGAAAAACTGAACACACTGAAAGAAGCATGATCTGCAATTTGCGGGTCATGCTTTTTGCATATTCAGCTCTCCCGGCGGGGTCAATGCCAACAAATGAAAGTTTCCTCTCTTAATAAATTGACTTTTCTTTCCCGAACTGACACGGTGGTACGGCAGGAAACCTTCGAAATACCTCGCCGTGAATTTATGTATTGACAAACGCTGTGTGATATGTTAAAATATAAGTAAGCAATGGCGCTGTTTTTTACAGCGCCACAGTCTGTCAAAAAAGCAATCCATATCCGTTTCCACTGCGGCAGTGGCGCGGACGAAAGGTAACAGAAAGCAGAGACTTACGACGCGGATCGCGGGTGCCGCGTGGCACCGCCTGGGGCCCAGGGTGTCTCCCCTGTAGGGGAGGTGGCACGAAGTGCCAGAGGGGCTGACCGACAGAACGACGTCAGCGCCCCTGGCGGGGGTTCCGGGGGCAGAGCCCCCGTCTGAACGTCTGCCCTCTTCTCAAGCGTAAGCGACTTCTTTGACACACTGTGGCGCTGTTTTTTACAGCGTCATTTTGTGTTTTTGTGAGGTGAACTTTATGGCGGCGTTTGACAGGATAATGTCCGGAATACCGGAAATGGATACTGCACTTGACGGGATACGGCTCGGCGATAATGTTGTCTGGAGAATATCGGAGTTATCGGAATTCCGCGCTTTTGTGATGCCATTCATTAAACAGGCTGCACTTGACAAGCGTAACATCGTATATCTTCGCTACGCGGACACCGAGCCGCTGAACGGTTACTTCACAGATATAAAAAGAGTCCTGATACCGCTTTCTCACAGGTTTGAGACATTTGCGGCGGACATTCATAACGTTATAGAAAAAGAAGGCAGAGAGACTTTCTATATTTTCGACTGCCTTTCCGAGCTCCAGGCCGCGTGGGCGACCGACCTTATGATGGGCAACTTTTTCAGGGTCACGGCACCGTTCCTGTCATCGCTTGACTGTGTTTCGTATTTTCCGATAAAACGCGGAAAACATTCGCTCGGTTCGGTAAACAAAATTCTTGATACCGCGCAGATCTTTCTCGACGTTTATTCCGACAAAAGGAACTTCTATATCCGCCCCGAAAAAGTACGTGACAGGAGCACCGACACGATGTTCCTTCCGCACACCTACGAACCCGCGACGGGCGCATACCGACCTATCCTCGACGGCGTAAGATCAAGCCGTTTCTACTACACCATGGGCAACGCCCAGCGCGCTTCTGACGAGCGATACATCGACTCGTGGGACAGATATTTCAACCACGTCAAAAGAAAGCGCCGGAACTGCGAGGATGTTAACGAAGAGTGCGCGAGAATGTGCGACATCATAATGACCCGCGACCCGAAAATGCGCGGGCTTGTGAAAAAACATTTCGCACCCGAGGATTATTTTGCAGTACGCGACCACATGATCGGTACGGGAATGATCGGCGGAAAGGCATGCGGAATGCTGCTTGCGCGGGCTGTGGTACGAAACATGGAGCCGGATATAAACGACGTTCTTGAACCTCACGACTCTTTCTATGTCGGCTCAGATGTGTACTACACATACATCGTTGACAACGGTTTCTGGGATCTTCGCATAAAGCAGCGCACAGACGAGGGTTATTTTGCTCTCGCCGGCGAGTTGTCCGAAAGGCTTGCAAACGGCGTTTTCTCGGACGGTATGCGTGAAAAATTCATGCACATAATCGAATACTACGGAAACGATCCGTACATCGTGCGTTCGAGCAGCATTCTGGAGGACGGCTTCGGTAACGCATTCGCGGGAAAGTATGAGTCCGTGTTCTGCATCAACCGGGGTTCGTTTGATGAACGTCTTGCCGAGCTCGAAAACGCAATAAAGACTGTGTATGCAAGCTCGATGAGCCTTTCCGCACTGGACTACCGCAAACGACGCGGGCTCGACAAGCGTGACGAACAGATGGCGTTGCTGATACAGCGCGTGTCCGGTTCTTACTACGGCAACTACTATATGCCCTGCGCCGCAGGAGTCGGCTATTCGTACAGCCCTTACCGCGTGCTGAAAGATTCCGACCCGACTGCGGGAATGCTAAGACTTGTTATGGGTCTGGGAACATCGGCAGTTGACAGGACCGAAGGTTCCTACCCGCGAATAGTCAATCTCGACATGCCCTGGCGCACGGTCTATACGACCTGTGCAGACAGGCACCGCTATTCACAGGGAAAAGCCGAGGTCGTGAACACCTCGCAACGATGTCTCGAACGGCTCCCCGCGGGAGTTATCGAACCCCTGATACCGGATTATCTGAAAAGTATCCTGTTTGAACACGATTTCGATGCCGAGAGCCGACAGCGCGAAATGGGCAGAGAGCGCGATGTGCGTTTCATATCCTGCAAAGGGCTCGTGGAAAACAAAGAGATAACCGAGCGTATGCGGCGCATACTCCGGACCATTCAGCACGAATATGAATATCCCGTTGACATCGAGTTCACGATAAACATTTCCGACAACGGCGAGTATTCTATCGACCTTCTGCAGTGCCGGCCCTTGCAGATCATGAACACGGGGGCGGGAACAAATATTCCCGACAACATACCGGCAGAGCATATCCTGCTTGAAAGCAAGGGCGCGTCAATGGGAATCTGTAAAGCGTCAAAGCTTGACATCATCGTTTACGTTGACCCGGTCGCGTATTATGAGATGCCGTACAATAAAAAGAACGCGGTCGCCGCACTCATAGGTAAAATAAACTGGCAGTACCGCGATAAGAATAAACACATGATGCTGATAGTTCCGGGACGTATCGGAACGTCATCGCCCGAACTCGGCGTACCGACAGCGTTCTCGGACATAAGCGCGTTTGAGGTGATATGTGAGCTTGAGGAAACAAAGGCGGGTTACGACCCGGAGCTTTCCTACGGCAGCCACATTTTCCAGGATCTCGTTGAAGCGAAGATACTTTATACCGCAGTTTTTCATAATCAGAAAACGCTGCGGTTCACACCCGAAAGTCTTGCTGCGGCAGTTAATATCACACATAACTTTGACGAGGAAAGCGAGCTTGACGGCATCGTTACCGTGTATGATGTAAGCGGCCTGAACTGCGATGTTTACAACGACATAGCGAATGAGCACCTTATGATAACCGTATAAGAATTGAAACAGCCCCAATGATATTAACGATCACCGGGGCTGCTTCTGTTTCACAATATTTATTATTCTCACCTTAAAATCGTGGGACGATATTTCCCTCCCGATGAAGATATGCCTACCCATTTTTCCGGTGGTTCACAAACCGTTTCGGCATGGTCTTAAAAAGGACCCGCCAGGTCCGGACGATCTGACGGGTCTCAAAACTATAAACTATGAAGAATAAGTCAAATGGGGATATCGGTATCAGCCCTTTACAGCGCCTGCGGTCAGACCGTCAACGATCTTGTTGGAGAATGCGCAGTAAACCACTACGGTCGGGATGATAGCAATTATGATTGCCGCAAACATCTGCGAATAGTTGGTGTTATACGGCCCGACGAACTTTGACAGCGATACGGGAAGCGTCTTCTTTTCATCATCATGGATGAATACCATCGCGAGCAGGAGCTCGTTCCAGTTGCCGACAAAGGTCATCAGTCCGGTTACGAACAGACCGGTCTTGCTGAGCGGCAGACATATCTTGAAGAATATCTGGAAGATATTCGCGCCTTCCATACATGCACACTCGAGAAGTTCATTCGGAAGACTCGTAAAGAAGCCCGTCATAATGAATATCGTTATCGGGAGCGCGAAAGTTGTATAAGGAAGTATAAGTCCCGTAAGTGTATTAGAAAGACCCATATCCGCAAATCTTGTGAAGAGCGGGATAAGCACACAGTGTATCGGTATCATCATACCTGTAAGGAAGTATGTCATTACAAGCTTTGAGCCCTTCCAGCGCAGACGGGCAATGCCGAATGCAGCCATAGAACCGATGAGCGTGCTTAATATCAGAGCGATAACGCACACGATAAACGAGTTGAGCGTCGCAATGCCAAGATGTCCTGCTGACCACGCGAATGTATAGTTGTCAAAAGTAAAGTTTTCCGGAAGCGCAAAAGGAGCGGTAAATATCTCCTTATTGGTCTTGAACGATACATTGAACACCCAGAGCAGCGGGAGGATATAAGTTACGCAAACCAGGATCAGGAAGCCATATATGAGCACCTGGACAGGCGTGATCTTTTTTCTTGAGACAGGAACGCGTACAGCATCCGGTGAATTTGAAGATCTCATCTGACTGTACCTCCTTACATCTCGTACTGCTCGGTCTTTACGACCTTATTGATAAACAGCGTGACCACCAGGCAGAGTACAAGCAGTACCACACCTATAGCACTTGCATAGCCGTATTTGAAATACTTGAAACCCTGCTGATAGAGGTGGGTCGCAAGAACCTCTGTTTTGTGGTTCGGTCCGCCTTCTGTCATATTGAAGATAAGGTCGAAGAATTTCAGAGAGCCTATCGCGTTGAGCGAAATAGCCGTAGCCACCATAGGTCTTATCAGCGGGAGCGTTATGTATCTGAATGACATAGCCTTTGTACATCCGTCGATATAGCTTGCCTCATAAAGCGACTTGTTTATGCCGGATATCTGAGCCATATAGAGCATCATAGACTGGCCTACATACTGCCAGAGGGAAACAAAAGCGATCATCCACATAGGAAGTGTGATAAAGCCCTGGGTATCCATCAGCCAGAGGGGAGGATCCGTGATGCCCATAGCTTCAAGGAGCTGGTTGATGCCGAGCTTCGGGCTGAAGATGAACATCCACAGCAGACCGAGAGCTGCGGAAGAAAGTACGCAGGGAAGGTAGATTATGTTCTTGAAAAGATTTCTTCCTCTTTTTATGTTTGTCAGCAGAACTGCATAGAAAAGACCCATGATAAGCTGCGACACGCAGGAGAAAACGAGGAAGAACATCGAGTTCTTGAACGCAATGCCGAATACTTTGTCGGAGAACAAGGCCACATAATTATCAAAACCAATGAAAACGGGTGCGGTCATGCCTTTATACTCGCAGAACGAATAATACACTGACTGAACTATCGGCACAAAAAGCACCAGCGTGAACAACACGAAAGCAGGAAGCATGAAAACTATGATCGATTTCTTGTTCCTGAGCATTTTTTCCATCCCTAAACCAGCTCCTTTCAGAGAATCAATGTGTTAAAAACAATATAGGGGCGTATGGTACGCCTCTATATTGTTTTAAGAATGAGTCAGAAATTACTTTCTGCAGTTAGCTTTGTAATATTCCTCCATGTCCTTTGCAGCCTCTGCAGGTGTCATGTCCTTGAGGAATACAGCAACCATGGTGTCATCGAAGTGAGCACCTGTTTCGGTCGTAGGCATCGACTCATTGTAGAAGCCGAATGTGCCCTTTGCGCCGCCGAATACATCCATAACGTATGCGAGCTGCTTGGGAGCTACTGACGCATCATACTTAACCTTTGTTACCGGGATCTTGCCGCCCTTTTCAGCAGTGTACTTCTGAGCTGTATCATCAGTGAAGTACTTGATGAGAGCTGCAGCAGCTTCGGGGTTCTTGGAAGTGGAGCTCATGCAAAGGGAGTCGGACTTAGCTATAACTCTTTCAACGCCCGGGAACTGGAATACGCCGCACTTGGATTCGAATCCGGCGTTAGCACCGTTCATCTGACCGATTACCCAAGAGCCCTGGATAAGGATAGCAGCTTCTTCGTTGTAGAAGTTTGCGGTCGCAACATCGTTGGTGTCGCCGGCTGCTGTTCTCTGGAAGTATTCGGAGAGCTTGAGGAGCTTGTCACAAGCCTTTTCGAGCTTACCGTCTTCCCATGAAGCGGAACCGTCAGCGAGCTTCGGAAGCGAAACGCCTTCGGACTCGCACAGATAACCGGCTACCATCGAGAGGCACCATGCAGTACCTGCGGAAATTGTTATAGGTGTGTAGCCTGCGCCCTTGAGCTTATCGCAAGCGTCTATCATTTCATCCCAGTTGGTAGGAACCTTAGCTCCTGCCTTCTCAAACATCTCGGTGTTGTAGAAGCAGCAGGCAGCTGCGGTGTTCAGCGGAACAGCATATATCTTTCCGTCATAGGTCTGCTGTGTGAATACAGCATCGCTTGTGAAGTTAGCCTTCCAGCCGTCCTTGTTGAGGTAATCATCAAGGGGAGCTGCAACGCCGGGCTCAACATAGTCGGTGAGCTGCGGACCGGGGCTTACGATGAATACATCGGGGGTCTCATTCGCTGCAACGAGAGCGTTGAGCTTGTTATAGTATTCTTCAAGGTTTGTGGTGATGGGCTTTACATGATACTTGCCCTCATAATCCTTGTTGAATCTCTCAATGGTGTCTTTGTAGCCGAGCGAGATAAGGTCCTCGGTCGCATCGAGGTCATCCCAGAACATCCAGGTGATCTCCTGAACGCCGCCGGAGCTGTTGTTGTCGGTAGAGCCGCCGCCGTTGTTAGCCGCAGTGGTCGTTGCAGCACCGCCGCCGGAATTGCCGCCGCAGCCTGCGATGGAAGTAACAGCCAGTGCTCCTGCAATAAGTGTTGCTAAAATCCTACTTTTTTTCATTACGCATTCCTCCTGATTAAAGTGCCGCACGATACATACCTTCGGAACAGATCATTCCTATGCCGTCCGGCAAGTTTTTTACAGTTATGCTGAAGTATAACTCGGCACCGTTTGGTGTCATAGCCAGATTGTATCATAATATCACCGAAATGTCAATAATTATTAAAGATAACAACAAAAACTGTAATATTTCACATATTTTTAGCAAAAAATGGTTAATTGCAGATAAGTATAGACCCTATAATAATTGATAATTGACAATTGATAATTGATAATTGTGGAGCGGCTTCGCCGCAATTTTAAATCGTGACGAAGACACAAAGTCTCTTCTCGGAATAATATGGTGAGTTAAACGGGTGATAATATACTGATTTTTCAAAATACAGAATTATTTATTTCTGTATCTCCCTCCCGGCGGAGGCGGGGAAAATGGCAGCTTTTATAGGATTTCTCCGCATTTGTTATCTCCCTCCCGGCGGAGGCGGGGAAAATGGCAGCTTTTATAGGATTTCTCCGCATTTGTTATCTCCCTCCCGGCGGAGGCGGGGAAATACTGATATGCTGTAAAAAACAACAAGACCCGCCGGGTCAGATGACCTGACGGGTCTCGTCACGATTCAGAATCGCGGCGAAGCCGCTCCACAATTGTCAATTGTCAATTATCAATTATCAATTATTTTATATCTTCCTGCGGAGGATGCAATGTTGCCGCCGATCTCGAGGTCGAGCAGTATCTCGGAGACGCGTCCGGCGTCTATACCGGTGATACCGATAAGCTCCTCTGCGCCGACGGGCGAAGCTGCTGACTTTATTGCCTCATACACTGCGGAATGCTCGGAGGACTCAAATCCGACCGATGTGTTTTCCGCATTTTCAGCTTTTTCAACAACCGCAGGCTTTTCCTGCACGGCGGGCTGTTCCGGTCCGGCAAGCTGCTTCTTATCCTGCTTTGCGGGAGCGTTCCGTTTGCGGAAGGTATGCTTCTGCGCGGCATCTTTTCCGAGGTCTTTTTCTTTCGCCACACCGCGGTCGTATGCTTTCCCGATGTCTGCGGGCGACATATACAGCTTCGCCCCGTTACGCACCGCCGTTACCGCACCCGCGTAAGCTGCCGTGAAGATGTCGTTCGGCGGAACGAATATCGGCGCGAGGGAGTATTCCGCGGTCGCGAGAGACCCGCTCTTTGCGCCGGCCTGTAACACGAGCGTGACGTAGGAAATACCGCCTATGATCCGGGAGCGTTTTAGGAAGTTACCCTGATTGGCGCGCTCCTTCGGAAGAAATTCGCTTATTACAAGCCCGCCGCTCTCAATGAGAAATCTCCGCAGCGTCTTGCTGCCGCTCGGATAGGTCGAAGAAAAGCCGCAGGGCAGCACTTCTATGAAGCTTATCCCGCTTCTGAGCGCATTCAGACAAGTGAGCTGGTCGCAGCCCTCGGAGAGCGTTCCCACGACCGCAAATTCGCTGCCTATCGAGGAAATTATCTTCGGGAGCACCGACACCGTGTAATCCGTCACCGCGCGCGAGCCTACCACCGTCACGAGCTTCTTGTTAAGTAGGCTGCGCTCGCCATGCAGAAACAGCACACACGGCGGATTAGCCTGCTTTTTCAGGTGCCCGGGATAGTCCGGCGAGTCTATCGTCATTATGCTGTAGCCGTCGGCAAGTATGTTCTCAAGCGTCTCCTCCGCCGTTTTCAGCTTTACCTTCGCAGCCTTTGCGGAAAGCTCCTGCCCCACGAGCGCCATATTCCCCGCGAACGCGTCATAAACCTTTTCGGGGTCGCCGAACTGCTTCAGCAGACGGGGTATCTCGGGCTCGCCCTCCCCGAGCGCAAGCAGCAGCCAGATATAATATTTGTCCATATATGTGTCCTCCTTATTCGGGAAGTTCCTTTTTCAGCAGCATCTTCACCGCGCGGATGCCCGATCTGAAGTTGAGCGCCACCACTGCGACGAACATCCCCGCGAGCGCGAGGTAGTAGATCATATCGTCGGTAATGAGCGATACCACCGCACCCATAGCGAGCAGTATCAGAACGTTGCAGATCATCTTTTTCAGCCCGATGTCCATATATACGTCCCCATGTGTATCTATCGCGCGCACAACGAATATCAGCACAAAGCTGACAAAGCTCGCGAAAGTCGCGCCGTAGATGCCCCATATCTGTATAAGGAAGATGTTCATTATAATGTTGGCGCCCGCGCCTATCGCCGCCGTGACCATTGACCGGACAGACTTCTTCGACGCAACATACACACTGCCCATAAATGTGCAGAAACAGGTGAACACCACCGACATTATAATGAACGGGGAATACACGAACACCCCACGGAAATCATCATCACAGAAGATATAAATGAGCGGCCGTATCGCCAGCATCAGCGCCGCCCCGATAACATACACCGCCGACTGGAATATGTCGAACACGTTGGTGTAGAACTTCGCCACCGTGCGGGAATTTTTCTCCGTGATAGCGGACATATTCCAAGCCTGCGAGAAAATGCCCGAGAGTATGGATATCATGCTCGGGAACTTCGATGCCGCTTTATAAAGGCCGCTGGCCTCAAAGTCCATCATTCCCGATATCATAAAGCTGTCCGACACGTTTATTATCCACCACATGATGGAGGTGGGGATCATCGGAATACAGAACCGCAGCATCGATCTCAACAGATCCCGGTCTATGCCGAAAACGGTGAAATACTGCCGCAGCTTCGCAGTGAATGTCAAAAAGACAATGGAGCAGATGTCAGACAGGATAACGGAGAGCAGATAGCCGAGGTTCCCGAGGCGGAAGGTAAACAGCAGCAGCACGTTGAACACGATGTTCATTACGGTCGTGAGTATGCCGTCCACCGCGTACAGCTTGACGTGCCCGATAGAACGCACGAACAGCGCACACGAGCTCTTTAAGCTGCCCGTGACCACATACAGTACGGTAAGCCACGCGTAGTCATGCAGGAGCTTGAAAACGTTGTTGTCCGGCATCATACCGTTCATCACGCCGATAAACGGTACAAAAAGCATGCTCGCCACCAGACCCATGAACGTCACCCGCAGGCCTATCGAAAAGACCTGCTTGTTGTCATACGCCGTGTCGATGCCGAAACGTATTATGGATTCCCCTATCGACAGCGTCGCCAGTGACATGAGCAGCGTCGCCGTGTCGATAATATTGTTGATCTCACCGTACCCGTCCGTGCCCAGCGCAGATTGATAAAAGCCCATCATCAGTATGACGAGGAGCTTCGATCCGAACTGTCCCAGTCCGAGTATTATAGTGTTTGCCGCTAATGTCCTGTATCTGTTCAAGTAGTGTACACTCCAGAAGTCGCTGCCGCCCGAGAGAAGTGTCTCGCCTTTGGGCGAGCCACACGAGGAAGAGGCGCTGCCTCTCCCTCGAGCTCCCTCACTGGTTCCTTTGTGCGACAAAGGAACCGAAAGCGTTGTGTATTATTATTCCCACATCTGCAAAAACGGGGAATGAAAAATCATTTATTCCTAATGTCCGCAAAGAATGTGGTCATAAGCGAGCCGCATTCATTCTCCAGAACACGGCTGCGTACCAGCGGTACGTACGGGAATCTGTGCTCGTACATCGCGATCACCGAGGAACAGGCACCGCCCGCCTCGTCAAACGCGCCGTAAACGACCCGTTTCAGCCCCGCATTCATTATTGCGCCCGCACACATCGGACACGGCTCCAGCGTGACATACAGTGTGCAGCCCGTCAGCCGCCTGCTGCCGAGCCGCTCCGCCGCCGCGCATATCGCCTCTATTTCCGCATGCGCTATCGGGGAATTCTTAGCCTCGCGCAGATTATGCCCGCGCGCTATGACTTTCCCGTCCGCATCGGTTATGACCGCCCCCACCGGGACTTCCCCCGCATCGGCGGCCTTCTTCGCTTCCTCAATGGCGAGGAGCATCATTTCCTCGTCAAACAGCATTACGCGTCCGCTGCGTTGTTCTCGGTGTTTTCGCCGTATATCTCGTTGTAATTCTTAATGCACTGCCTGATTATATCGGAGGCCGCCTTCTGACCCTGTACCTCGTTAACGGCGGTCTCCTTGCCCTCAAGTTGCTTGTAAACGCGGAAGAAATGCTGCATTTCCTCAAAGATGTGCTTGGGCAGCGCCTCTATGCTGCGGTAAGCGTTGTAGCTCGGGTCCTCAAAGGGTATCGCTATGATCTTCTCATCGTTCTTGCCGTTGTCTATCATGCTGATAACTCCGATAGGATAGCATGGAACGAGCACCAGCGGGTCGATGACCTCGTTGCAAAGAACGAGCACGTCCAGCGGGTCGCCGTCGTCCGCAAGCGTCTTGGGGATAAACCCGTAGTTTGCGGGATAGTGCGTCGAGGTATAGAGTATGCGGTCAAGAATGAGAAGTCCGCTCTTCTTGTCGAGCTCGTACTTCTTCTTGCTGCCTTTGGATATCTCTATGACCGCGAGAAAGTTATAGGGGTCTATCCTGCTGCTGTCAATGTCATGCCATACATTCATAATGATTTCTCCTTCTGATACGTTCTTCCCCGGCCGGGAACATATAAGCGGTCATCTCCGCGAATGCCCGGATGTGAGAAAATTACGGGCTCCTCTAAAAACCTATTGTCGTTCAAGCGTGCCGGCATTTAGTCGGCAGATTGTACAGAAATTTTGCAGGAATACTGGCGTATTTCAAGAAATTTCTGTGCAATATGACGGCTAAAGGGCGGTGCGAATGGGCGGCAAGAGGTTTTTAGAGGTGCCATTATCTTATCCGGCGGTCATACGCCGGTAGTTTCCGTTTCCTGTTTTATTTCCGTTTCCTGCTTTATTTCCGTCTCCTGCTTTATCATTGTCGGCAAAGACGTTTCGGTCTCCTGCTTTTTTTCCTTAAGCGCGGAAGCTTCGGCCGCTACTTTCTTCTCATACTCCGCATATAGCTCCGCGAGATGATCCGTATAGCATATCCCGGTATATTTCACGCCGGTAAACTTCTCGACCGATGCGTTGAAATAATCGCAGAATGCAGCGGCGTTTTCCGGGCTGTCAAATTCAATGAGTATTTCCTCATCACTTTTTCTGCGTTTCGCCTTTATAAAGACCTTGTGCAGAAAATCCGGCAGTACCTCTGCGGATATCAGGACTTCTCTCTTCTTGATGCGGCATCGGTCCGGGTGCAGCACCGCTATATACCGGTCGTTGCAGATGACAGAGACATTGCCGTATTGCAGTTTCGGCGCCGCATCCATTTCAGCCAGCACCTTCCTGTATCTGCCGATAGCCCTGACATCCCTCCTGAAACGATAATACGGAGAAAAGTATATGAGCGGAACGGCGATCAGCATAGCCAGCAGTACGAGCGGAGACCACGGCAGCACAACAAAAAGCGGTTCATATTCCCCGGTAACGAAGCAAAACACGATCACGCCGACAATGGCAAGGCAAAAAACAAGCCCGACAAGCATCAAATTGCGATGTCTTCTTCTTATATTTCTGATGTATTCTTTCATAGAACGCTCCGTTGATAAATGGTAATTCCTGCCGACCGCGCGGTCAATCGTACATTTCCGCTATCAGTCTTGCCACATACACGCCCGACGCAGACGCCTGCGAGAGCGAATGTGTCACACCGGAGCCGTCTCCGAGCGCGTACAGCCCCTTTACGGAGGTCTCAAGGTGCTCATCGACAGTGACCTTTGAGTTGTAGAATTTGACCTCCACGCCGTAAAGGAGCGTGTCGTAGTTCGCGGTACCCGGAGCTATCTTGTCCAGCGCGTAGATCATCTCGATGATGTCTTCGAGCTGTCTGCGCGGGATAACGAGGCTAAGGTCGCCGGGGGTGGCTTTCAGCGTCGGAACGGTGAAGCTCTGCGAGAGGCGGTGCTCATTAGTACGCCTGCCCTGTGTGAGATCGCCGAAACGCTGCACCATTACGCCGCCGCCAAGCATATTCGAAAGCCGCGCTATCGACTCACCGTAAAGGTTGCTGTCGCGGAACGGCTCGCTGAAACGGTTCGACACGAGCAGCGCGAAATTGGTGTTTTCGGTATGCAGAGCGGGGTCGGCGTAGCTGTGCCCGTTCACGGTGATGATGCCGTTGGTGTTCTCGTTGACCACCTCGCCGTAAGGGTTCATACAGAAGGTGCGTACATTGTCGCCGTAGGTCTTTGAGCGGAAAACTATCTTGCTTTCATAGACCTTCGAGGTGATATGCCTGAACACTGCCGCGGGAAGTTCCACACGCACGCCGATATCGACGCGGTTGCTGTGAGTTTCAATGCCGAATTTATCGCAGAGCCCGGACATCCACTTTGAGCCGGAACGCCCTGCCGCAGCCGCGACCTGCCTGCACGAATATGTATCCTTGTCGGTCGTAACAACGAAGCCGCTCCCGTCTTTATCGACGGTCTGCACTTCCTCGTGGAAGTGTATATCCACCTTGTTCTTCACGAAATCGTAGATGTTCTGGAGTATTGTGCGGTTGCGGTCGGTGCCGAGGTGTCTTACCTGCGCGTCGAGCATGTGCAGATCGAACCGCAGAGCCTCCGCCTTCAGGTCGGAATCCACTGTGCTGTATATCTTCGCGTCCGCGCCGCCCATTTCAAGGTTGACGCCGTCAACGTACTTCATCAGCCCGATAGCCTCGTCACGGCCGGTATGCTCATACAGGTCGCCGCCGAAACTGTTGGTGATGTTGTATTTGCCGTCAGACATCCCGCCCGCGCCGCCGAAGCCGTTCATTATCGCGCACGTCCTGCAGTGCACGCATGACTTTATCTTCTTGCCGTCAATGGGGCATCTGCGCTCACTTATCGGCGAGCCGCGGTCTATCACGCAGACGCGTATGTTCCTGCCGAGCTTTGCGAACTCATAGGACATAAACACGCCCGCCGCTCCGGCCCCTATGATTATAACATCGTATTCTTTCATTTTAGCTCCTTTCCGGAGTCGCTGACACCCGGGAGAAGTGTCTGTGGCAACAAGTTGCCGCAGACACACGAGGAAAGGAGCTCTTGGCGTTTGCCTTAAAGCGCCGCATCGTGCGGCGGTCGGAGCAAACGCTCAATGCATCCTGCATTGGCCCTCTCCCTCGGGCTCCCTCACCGGTTCCTTTGTGCGACAAAGGAACCGAAAGCGTTGAGAATGTATCGTATCAGGTTTATGTAAAAATCTCCGCCATATCGGGGTGCTGCTTGTTCAGCCTTACCGGGCGGAAGGTCTTCGCGTCAACAAAGCAATGCTCCGAGTGCCCAGTAACACATACCCTGCCGGTGTCCTTGTCCACTATCTCGTATGCCACGTTCAGCCGCAGGCCGTCGAAAAGCTCAATGTTCCCGCGGATAAGCACTGTCTGGCCGAATTTCACCGGTATCTTGTACCGGCAGTCCACCGCCAGCACCGGTATCATCACACCGTTTTCCTCCATTTTCGAGTAGCTGTACCCCCGCATGCCCATATACGCCACACGGGTCTCCTCGAACCAGCGGATGTAGTTGGAATGGTGCACTATGCCCATTTTGTCCGTCTCATAGTAGAACGGCGTTCTTTCAAATTCAAAACTTGTCTTTCCCACAAACTTACCCCTTTTTTATTTGTCAATTATCAATTACCCCAAAAAGTCTTCTATCCCGCTGACGGGCCCCGGGGGCTGCGTGCCGAACATCACCTGGTTGTGCTTTGCTATCGCATCCTCGAACATCGCAGGGTCGTCCGAGCGCTTTATCCAGTAAGCGTCCAGCGGCATCATGCCGTAGGTGCGCAGTATTATCTCATACGGGTTGTATTCCGTCAGTCCGAGCCGTGCAAGCTCCGCAGGCGTGGTAAACGGGTTGTCCTGAAATACCCGCGAACGGATCAGATAATACACGTCCGAAAGAGTGAGCTGCTTGTCGGGGGGCGTCAGCAGCGGTACATCGGTGTTGGCATTGTACGAATAGTCCACCGCAAGGTCAGCCTTTACCGAATATATGCACAGCAGCGTGTTCGCGTGGTGCAGCTCGAGCTTTATCGGTATGGGCATATCGAACGGCTCGCTCGATATCGGGATGTAAGTCAATTTCTTTATCAGAGGTTTTCTCATAACATCAGACCCCTTTCGTGTATTTGAGCACTGTCACGACTCTTTTACCAAAGCCGGATATCACGGCATATACCACGGCCGATTATAATTATACCACAAATTTTTGAAATTTTCAATATTTTTATTGACATTTTTAAATAAATATTGTAAAATTATAGTATATGTATTGTCGGATAACGGGGCAACTGTAATATCAGAGCCGCCGTATTCCGGATCAATAAACGGAATGGGGAAGAAAAATGAAAGAACTCCTTGAAGCCGGGGTCTCCACAGACCTGAAATTCTACGACAAGACTAATGCTCTTGCGGGAAAAATAGGGAACCTCGGGGTAGTTATAAAGGAAAACAACGAGACAAAGAGCTACGGCGTGCTGATGTGGGCGAAAGCTCCCGCCGAGGCAGCTCCGAACGAGCTTTCCGAGCTGCTTAACAAGCAGGCGGCTGCAAAACCGCATATCATCAAGCATTTCAAGGCGACCGGCCGCGGCGCCGCACTCGCTCTCGTAAAGTACAATGACGCAGGCCGCAATATCAGAAACATCAAGCGTTTCATGACCGAGCTCTCCGACGAGCTGACAAACTACGGTTACTCGAACTGCTGCTACCGGTGCGGCATGACAAACGACCTCGCTATATATCAGGACGGCGCTTCCGTGGTTCAGCTCTGCCCGCGGTGCAAAAAAGGTGAACTCCTGTGCGAGATCGGCAGTTCCCCCGCTCCCAGGCCGCGCCCCGTTCCGGAGAAGCCCGCCGAGACTCCCGAAGACATAGCGGTCAACACGGAAAAGGTCGAAAAGCCCGCAGATACGCCGGTTGACGTAAAGGCGGATGAAAAGCCGGAAGATAAGCCCGCCGAGATAAAGCCGGAAGATAAGCCCGCCGAGATAAAGCCGGAAGCAAAGCCCGCCGAAGTAAATCCGGAAGATAAGCCCGTCGAAGTAAATCCGGAAGATAAGCCCGCTGAGGCAAAGCCGGAAGATAAGCCCGCTGAGGCAAAGCCGGAAGATAAGCCTACCGAGTTAAAGCCGGAAGATAAGCCCGCTGAGACAAAGCCGGAAGATAAGCCTGCCGAGATAAAGCCGGAAGATAAGCCTGCCGAGGTAAAGCCGGAAGATAAGCCCGCTGAGGCAAAGCCGGAAGACAAGCCCTCCGACATCGCGGGTTTGCCGGAGGAGTTACTCGCGGACACCGCGGCGGCTGTCGCGGACGTTGTTGATAACAATACGATCATTTCCTCAAAGGATGACAAGACCGATATAAACTCCCTCATGGCGGAGGATGAGCCCGCCGGGGAGAAGACCGCTCGCCCGAAGTCGGAGATCTTCGAGGCGGCACAGCGCGAATTCGACGAGCAGAAGCGCAATGCCGAGCCCGAGAAGGACGAAGCGTTCGATTCGCTGATGTTCGATGCAAATGCCCAGAAGGAAGAAAAGCCCGCCGCGTGGGGCGGAATGCCGGTTTTCGAAGCACCGAAGGACAATGAAAACATCGATGGCCTGATGTTCGACGGAACGGAAGCTCCCGAAGCGGAAGAAACGCCGGCCGATACCGAAGAAAAGGCCGAGATAGGCGGACTCATGCTCGACGCGGACAGCGTTGCCGAAGCGGAGGGCGAGGATTATACCGCCGCGAGCGCAGCCGCTGCAAGAGCCGGCGCGACCGTTACCGAAGTCACCGAGATAGGCAATATCGGCGGCACCGGCGAGGAGCTGACAGTCACCGCAGCAGATGAGGAAGCAGTCGGCGAGAGTGACGAAATTGAAGTCACAGCGCTGTACGATGACAGCGACGAGGGCATCGACATCGACATCGAAGAAAGCGTCTCTGAGTTCGGTATGCCCACAGACACCTCCGGCGAGCCGATAGTTTCCGCCGAGGAAAAGGAAGCCGAGGAAGACAACGCGCCTATAGGCCGCAAACCCATGGAAGTCAGGGCTTTCGCCTACGGCAGCTACGAGAACGCCACCGCCACTGACGAACCTGTCGGATTTGACGGCCGCCGCAAGGGCGACGAGATCGGCGGAGATCCGCGGATGGGCGACGAAATGGGCTCGCGCAGCAGAAACTACGCGGCGCAGCAGGCGGCTTCCCCGGTACACGATGTTTCAAAGGTAAAGGCTCCGACCGTCGTTGAGAAACGCGCGGCCGCAGGCAGCAAGATAAATACAAATCTCTACTCCAATACATATTCGACCTCCAGCAACGCTCTTGTGGGAACGGTAGCCGCACTGCTTTTCGGACTGATAGCCGGCGCGGTCTGGGTGCTCTCGGGCAACCTCTTTGACGCAGTAGGAATGGACGGCCAGGTGAGCCTGCTGATACAGTCGATACTCGGTGCGCTGATACCTGTGGGGGTATTCCTCGGGTACCGTGTGGGCGGCGACACGTTTGACGGCAAGGGCATCATAATCTCCTCGATCATATCCGTTGTGCTCGGCGGGATAGGCTATGTCGCGGTGCTCGTTACTGCAGAGGTACGCAGCACGGAGGCCGAATATGCCTACAGCATCTCGCTCGAAACAGCGATAAACAACGTTACCACGGCGCTCGGCGACCTCGGCTCGCACCCCGATATGGTGCAGCGCATAGGCATAAGCGCGGCCGCGCTTATCATCGCGCTGGTAGTCTCGATAATCGTTGCAAAGAAGAAATCTTCATAATATAATTTGAGCTCCCCACACCAGTGAGGAGCTCAATCTTTATAACTTCCACAATATCTCGGGGTCCAGTATTACGGTCATTTGGGTGCAGCGTCACGCTGCCGCAGGTCAAGGGGCGCGCAGCCCCTTGTGCCGTCTGCAAAGACAGCGCGAACGCGCCGCTGCACAAGCTTACGCTGTATGCAGGAATTTCCGCAGATCCGCTATCGGTATGGGCTTGGAATACTTATAGCCCTGAAGATAGCTCGCGTGCATATCCACGCATTGCCGCTCGTCACGGTCATCCTCAACGCCCTCGAACAGTATCGAGTAGTTGAGCTGCCGGAACATACTCGCGAATGTGCTGACCATAAACCGCGAGGAATCGTTCCTTACCGAACCTATAAGCAGCGAGCGGTCGAATTTGATGATATCGAACGGTATTTCCATGATACGCTCGAAATTGGAGTAGCCTGTGCCGAAATCGTCAAGGTAAAACTTCACGCCGAGGTCGCGAAGGCTCTCCACCTGCTGCTTCATGCGGTTGAATTCCATTTCGGAACGGCTCTCGGTTATCTCGACAGCTATCTTGTCGAAGGGTATGCTGTTGCTCTCTATGATATTGTGGACCTCGTCGCGGAAATTCTCGTAACGCAGGTCTATGGTGGAGAAGTTCACCGATATGCGGTTGAGCATATAGCCCTCGTCGAGCAGCGCGTGTATCTCGCGGCAGGTCTTGTTGAGGATTATCATACTCAGCATATGTATCATATTGTGCTTCTCGGCTATGGGAATGAACTTATCCGGGAAGACCATTCCCGTTTCGGGAAGCGTCAGTCGCATGAGCGCTTCGGCGGTGTCATAGGTACCGGTGACTATGTTGAAAACGGGCTGGCAGTACACAAGCACCCGCTCGTCGTTGAGGTCGCCTTTCTTGCAGATATCTTCGAGCTCGCTGATGATGTACTTCGTTCCGAGATAGCGCCTGACATCGTCGTCGGAAACACGTCTCGTCTCGTTGAGCTTCATCTCCCCCTCGATATACTCCATAAGCTTGACGTAATCGTCGGCAGACTTTATCTCGGGAACGGTCTCCGCCATGACGAGCTTATAGTCGATACGAAGCTTTGCATACCGCTTGTAGAAATCTTCGAACATGGTAGCGACCATACGTTCAAAGCCCGCCCCCTGCTTCTTGCGGAGCGTCAGGACAAGCTTCCCGTTCGGGAAACGGTACAGTATGCCGCGCTTTATATTCTGCTTGAAGAAGCTCAGCAGCTCGGATTTGAGCTCGGTCATCTCTGTCATTTTGGTGTAAAAATCCGCAATGGTGCAGCTTATCATAACGAGCGGTATCTGCTTCTCGATACACATGGACAGCTCGCGGTAGAAGAAGGTATCATTCGCGGCGCCGGTCTCGGTGTCGTAGGAATTAGCGTGGAACAGTATCAGTATGCCGATAGCGAGGATGAAATATGCGAGCGAGGTGAAGGAATTCTGGCCGTTGATGCCCTGCACGCTTGTAAGCACCAGCGCCATTATGTTGGTGCCGAGCAGTCCCCACAGCACCTGCTTGGTAACGCGGCTGTGGTACTTTATGATAAGGAAGAAGTCCGTCAGAAGGAATATCGCAAAGGATATCGGATACAGGTAGAAGTTGGAATACACCACGCCGTCCGCGATGTAGAAGCCGGAACCGGTCGCCATACCGACGATATCGACCACCAGAGGACCGTAGGCGACCAGCATAGCCACCGCGAGCAGGAACTTATACCGTTCTATCTTTATCCACAGCGGCGAACGCAGGTACAGCAAATAGCACATCTGCACACTTCCGAGAAAGATGTGCGACGTTATGCGCATAGTATATATAAGTCCCGCATTCAGCGGCTGGATTCCGAGGAATATACGGTACAGGAGGTTCGTCATCGCTGCGGCGAGTATGCCCCATACCATATATACGATGAGACGGAAGCTCCTGTTGTTGTGGATCTTGCCCGCTATGAGCATAATGCCCACGACGAGACACATCGCCAATACGGAGATGTCGCCCACAGGACTGTAGTCGTACTGTCTCAGCACATCGGCCATAATATCACTCCCACCGGAAAATTGTTTAATTTAACAAAATATTGCAGCATATTATAAATATTATAGTACATTTTGCTGTAAAAGTCAAGAGTTTTGCCTTTATTTTTCCACCGGTCACGATCCGGGAGAAAAAATTTATTCGTTACTGCTTCCCCGCGGGAGGCAGAGGGACAGTAACACAATTCTTCCTGAATTGCAGATAGTGGCCGGTTTTTCAAAAAATGGAACATTTTTCGCCAAGTGAAACTTTTTTGTTACCATCGCAGAACATTTAGCACAAATTATTTCAACATCTGTTTCGATATATGCAAGAAATGATATAAAACAAACTTATGTGTTGACTTCAAAGGGTTAATAATGATATAATGTATATATGTGAAATTCAACATCTTTTTCCACAAAGCGGAGAACAAAAATGTTAAAACGAATAAAAATGCACCTTCCGACGATAATCTCGTTAGTGCTTACGGTAACGATACTGATAGTAGCGCTGGTGTGGTTCAGAGATAATGTCAGCCGGATCACCGAATCCTCGGCGGAAAGCTACCTTTCCGAAAACACGCGGGCTCTCGCGTCAGTTTTCGGGACCAAACTCGACGACCAGTTCATAATGCTCGAGTCACAGGCAAGGTACTTTCGTGACATCGACCTCAACGACTACAACAGCATGAAGGACACCATAATGGCCACCAAGGGCATAGGTGCGTTCAAGACTATCGGCGTGGCGGATGCCACCGGAGCCACCGTGAACTACAACGGCAAGTCCTCCGGGAATATCCTGCTCACCGACGTGTTCGTCGAAACAATGGCGGGCAATACATCTTTCTCATCCACCTTCATCCGTGACGAAGAAGGCGAGGATGTGCTCGTTGCGGCAGTGCCGATAATACAGAACAGCGTTCCCGTCGGCATAGTGTACGGCACCTTCAGCAGAAACGACCTTTCCTCGCTGCTCAACACCGTGAGCTTCCAAGGGCGGACCACGAACTTCCTGCTCGACCAGAACGGTCTTGTGCTCGCACAGTCCTCCGACAAGAACACCATTCGCAGCAAGGTGAACAACCTTTTCATCGAATTGGATATATCCCGGCCCGGGGACGACAAGGAAACGATTCTGCACTGCAAGGTCAACGGCAACGAGTCTCTCGTGGTAATAACGCCCGTAGGTGTTCACGAATGGTATTTCGTCTCCGTGATGCCTCAGACCGTCGTGGATGAGCAGTCCGGCGAAATATCCGGCAACGTCGCGATCGTTATGATAGTCGTAGCGTTCGCGTTCGTGCTGCTTTTTGTGTCGATACTCTACCTGATAAGGAACTACGAAGCCATAACAAAGTCGAACGAAAAGCTGAAGCTCGTTACCGTGGAATCGCAGGATATCATCTTCGACTACGAGTTCAAGACGCAGCATCTCACTCTCGACGGCTACACGGACAATGTCATTCCCGACGGCCAGACCTCGTTCAAGGGAAGCGGCGCGCTCTCCCTGCTCGACCTGATACATTCCGATGATACCGCTATCTGCAAGCAGATAATGAGACTGCACACCAGCAGCGATACCTCCATCCGCGGAGAATTCCGCATACTCTGCCTCGACGGCGCATACAGCTGGTTCAGGCTCAAAGCCGCTGTCGTAAGACAGCACGACGGCACGCCGCAGCAGATGGTCGGCAGCCTTATCAACGTCGATGACCAGATGAACAAGGATTACCGCCTTATCGAAAAGGCGGAGACCGACTCTCTCACCGGCATACTCAGCAAGGATTCCTTCCGCGAGCACGTTCTCGAGAAGCTCTCGGAAGCTTCGGACAGCGACCTGTTCGCGCTGTATATCATCGACCTCGATACATTCAAACGCGTCAACGACAGCCTCGGTCACACCATGGGCGACCAGGTGTTGTCGGATGTTGCCAAGAAACTGTGCATAGTTTTCAGCGACAAGGACTATGTCGGACGAATAGGCGGTGACGAGTTCGCAGCATTCCTGCGGCTCCCGTCAAAGGCACGCAGCCTCGGTATGAACATCATCGAGGACAAGGCCAAGGCGATATGCTATCAGCTGCGCGAGACATACCGCGCGAAAAAGAAGGAAGTCAGCGTTACCGCAAGCGTGGGCGTGGCGATATATCCGTACTCCGCCCGCGGCTACGACGATCTGAACGAAAAAGCGTTCATAGCGCTTGAAAGCGTCAAGGAATCGGGAATGAACAAGTACAGTATCTATTCCTCCGAAACGCACGATAATGAACTGAAGAACAAAGGAGAAAAAAATGGCTAAACAGGTATTAAAAACAACAGCCGCTCTTCTCGCGGCATGTGCGGTGCTCACAGCGACAGGCTGCGGCGGCACACAGCAGCAGACCACGACTGCGGCTCCCGCAGAGACTACTACGACGGCCGCACCGGCGCCCGCGGCGGACGCGCTCCAGTACCCCGTAACTATCATCGCGGGCTACTCCACCAATGAGGAAGACCCGAGAGGCGTCGTTCTCAAAAAGTTCAAAGAGACCGTCGAAAAGGAGACGGAAGGCGATGTTATCATCGAGATACACCCGGGCGGAGAGCTCGGCAGCGACGGTGAGCTTATCGCGGGCATAATCGACAAGAGCGTAGGAATGACCGTTTCCAGCGCGGGCAACTATGCCCAGTACGCCACAAGGATAGGCGTTTCGGCACTGCCCTTCCTGTTCGGGGATTTCGAGTCCGCGTGGAAGTTTATCGACTCCGACACCATGCAAAGCATCAATGTCGAGCTTGAGCCGTACAATATGCACGTTCTCGCGTATTTTGACAACGGCTTCCGCTGCGTTACCACAACGGAAAAGGTCGGCCCCATAAACTCCGTAGAGGATATGGAAGGCCTCAATATCCGCACCCCCGAAAACCAGATAGTTATGGAAACAATGTCCGCGCTGAAAGCAAATCCGCAGAGCTTCCCGTTCGCACAGCTCAAAGACGCTATCAAAGACGGTACCTTCGACGCACAGGAGAACCCTATCCCCGTAATCTATAACAACGGTCTTTATGAGGTGCAGAAATATCTGTCCGTAACCAATCACAGCTACGACGCAATGCCCCTCACGATCAGAAATGACATCTGGGAGCAGCTCCGCCCCGAATATCGCGGCATACTCGAAAGAGCTGCCAAGACCGCCGAGGAAGAGGACAGAAACCTCGTTAAGCAGCAGACCAGCGACTTTGTCAGCAAACTCGAAGAAGCCGGTATGGTCGTAAATTACCCTGACCTCGAGCCGTTCAAGGAAGCTACCTCCGGCGTGATCGACTTCTTCGCCACAATCTACGGACAGGAGCTGATAGACAAGGTCAAAGCCAGATAAGCACAGAGAGCACAGAGAGCGCTTACGCGCCTGAGGAAGAGGCTCTGCCTCTCCCTCAGACTCCCTCACTGCTTCCTTTGCCCGGCAAAGGAAGCGAAAACGTATTGAATGTGTTTCAGAACTGTCCCTCAAAGCGTCACCGCAGTTATTGCTACGGGGATGCTTTTATTTTTCACAAACGGGTTTTATAACTATTGCAATTTTTGGTAAAATGTGATACAATATAATATGATAGCATTGTTGTGAGCGCAGACGCGTTCCTCCCCCCAAAAAACTACAGGCGTGGTGAAGAATTATGCATCTTAATGATAATATCGCCGACCGTATCGGTAAATACCTGCGCACCGCGGCAGTCCGCGACCTCACTTCGGAGGATTACCGCGATCTGTGCGAGGCACTCAACGTCTCAAAGCTGTATTACGATATCGACCTCGGCGACGGCGGAAAATACCGCGATGTCCTCACCCAGAAGCATATCTTCTCGCAGGTGGAAGAGGACGGCAAGATAATGCTGTACAACAACGGCGACAAGACAGATCTGAAACTCGTGTATCCGTATTACTATGACGGTCTCGAATACGTCCACGCATACACCGAGTTCCGCGAAGGAATCAACCTCTCCGATCTTGATACATCCGTGTTCCAGCTCGTCGGCGACCTGGTGTATATCATCGCGAGCCGACAGAATATGCGCTCTATGCTCGATTACGCGGAAATGACCGACGCACAGACCGGCATCGCTAATATCGTTCATATCGGCCGCCGCTTTGCCGAGGTCATCCGGCGCATACCGCCCCATAATTTCTATGTGCTGTATCTTAACCTCCAGAATTTCAAGTATATAAACGAAACGGCAGGCGCAAAATGCGGCGACGAGGCTATAGTGCAGTATTCTCGCACCCTGCCTGCGCTTATCGATCCAGACGAGTGCGTATGCCGTATGGGCGGCGACAATTTCGCCATGTACATAAAAAAAGATCACCTTTCCGATATGCTAAAAAAGCTCGAAGGAATCTCTATCGGACATCTCGCCACCGCTCCCGGGCATTCGTTCGAGATATCCTCGTGGGTGGGAGTCACCGAAGTTGCCGAAGGAGATATGCGCCCGTTCAATATGCACCTGGATGAGGCCGCTATCGCCTGCAACATCGGCAAATCCCGGCTCAGACGCAACGTCGTGTTCTACACCGACGAGCTCAAAATGATGATGAACCACGGCCGCGAGATAATGGCAATGTTCCGCCCGGCTATCAGGAACCGCGAGTTTATCCCGTTCTTCCAGGCAAAGGTCGATATGCGCACCGGCGAGCTTGTGGGATTTGAGGCGCTCTGCCGCTGGATGCACGAAGGCCGTTTCATCTACCCGGATCAGTTCATCCCCGTACTCGACAAGGAAGGCCTTATCCACGACCTCGATATGGCGATATTCCGCGAGACCTGCGCAGCGATACGCCGCTGGAAGGATATGGGACTCACCCCGCCGCGCATCTCCAGTAACTTCTCCCGAAAAAATCTGTTCGTTCCGCGCATCGAGACCAAGATATACAATGCGATAAAGGAAAACGGCATAGATGTCAGCGATATCGAGATAGAGATAACGGAGAGCACCAAGGAAGCCGAGACCGACAGACTTATAGATTTCGTACGGAATTTAAAGGAGCTCGGCCTGCATATATCTATTGATGATTTCGGAACAGGCTATTCGTCACTTATGCTGATACATAATATCGACGCGGACGTGATAAAAATTGATAAGAGCTTTATCGACAATATCCCCGGCGACCATAAATCCGAGGTGCTGATAGAAAGTATCATCAGTATAGCCCACAACCTCAATATGCAGCTGATTGCAGAAGGTGTCGAGACCACCGAACAAGGCCGCGCGCTGCTCGGACTCGGCTGCCATAACGCACAGGGCTACTTCTACAGCAAGCCCGTCTCCTTCGATGACGCTACCGAGATCATCAAAGATCCTCGGTTCAAGCCAATAGAGCTCGACTGACGCCCGAGAAACATTTCTCCCCCCGCCGTACGGTGAGGGGAGATCACATTTTATATCAGATACCAACCGGCTGTCTGGGGTTTTACGGTAACAGAGCCGTTTGCCTGAGCGGCGGGAGCACCGTAGGTGTAGATAGATTTGCCGAGCGCTTCTGTGAACGGGAATGATACTTCCCTGTCGGACGGGTTGAGAATGACGAGTATCGCTTCCCCGCCGTCTTTGCGGACATATGCAAGGGGGTATTCGTTCTTTACGCAGTACACAAATTCAATGTCGCCCCTGCTCTGCAATGCCGGGTGTGCTGCTCTTACCGCGGTGAGCTTCTTTATTTCGTTCAGAAGCGAATCGGGGTCGGCCTGTGCGGACCTGACGGTCGGGCGGTCGGGAGACTGATCGAGCGGGATATACAGCTTGTCGGCGGGTGATGTCCCGAAGCCGGCATTGGGCGTATCGTCCCACTGCATAGGCGAGCGGGAGCCCGTGCGCTCGTAGCCGCCTTCGACGGAATAGAGACCTTCAACATAGCGCATACCGATCTCGTCGCCGTAGTAAATGAACGGCGCTCCGGGCATTGACAGCAGGAATGCGAACGCTATCTTACGTCTGCCGCCATGGATGTACTTTGCAAGACGAGTCATATCGTGGTTGCCCGATGGAATGCACATCAGGCCCTTACCGCCGGACTTTTCGCGGTTCGCGGTGTATGCCTTCACAAACTCGGAGGCATCCCCGCCGCCGCCGAAGAACGGGTGCTCGCAGCGGAACAGGTCGTTATAGTGCGAGGGACCGAAATGCAGCAGAAAATCCATGTGGAAGCCGCCCTGCAGCGATCTGTCGGGCTCGCCCCACTCTGATACCATTGCCGCGTCGGGAAACTCCCGGTCAAGGAACGCACGGACGTCCTGCCAGAGCGCTATCGTACCCTTGCTGTCCTCGTCGTGCTTTACGAGAGAGTGCGCCATATCCACGCGGAAGCCGTCACAGCCTGCATTCAGCCAGAAGCGCATTACATCCTTCATTGCTTCGAGGGTAGCTTTTGCGCCCGGGGAATCCATTGACTGCTGCCACGGCTTGTCCGGTCGGTAATAACCGTAGTTGAGCGCGGGCTGGTGGGAGAAGAAGTTGACGCCGCAGGCTCCCACACGCTCGGAAATGCCGATCAGCGCGTTCATTCCCTCTGGGGCTTCCCATGTGTTGTCCGTCCAGATGTAGCGGTCGGTGTACGGGTTCGGAGCAGCCTTGCAGGACTGTCTGAACCACTCGTGTTCCCATGACGTGTGTCCGGGAACAAGGTCGAGCAGTATGTGCATACCGCGCTTATGGACTTCCCCGAACAGGTGTTTCAGGTCGTCGTTTGTGCCGTAGCGCGGCGCAGCCTTGTAATAGTCGCGGACGTCATATCCCGCATCAAGGAACGGCGAGTCGAAGCACGGGTTCATCCATATGGCCGTGCAGCCGAGATCCTTTATGTAGTCGAGTTTTTCGATGATACCGTTGAAATCGCCGATACCGTCGCCGTTGGAATCTTTGAATGACTGCGGGTATATCTCGTAGAATACCGCGCTGTCGAGCCACTTTACTTCGTTCATTTTATTTATTCCTTTCTTGGGTGTTTTTTCTATTATACACTATTTTTCTGAATTAATCAATGATTATGCTGAAAGATTTACCGGTCGTTTTCCGGATGTCAAGGGTATCTAAAAAAGAATTCTTTTGGGGCGAATAAAAAGCAGGACTTGCTGGCGCGGGCAGGCGGCATCTATATGCTCCGGAAGTAAAATTACTTGCAATATGCCTAAATTGTGCATTCTGTTTTGTTTAATGTGACGAAAATTATAACTGCGAGTTGACGATACTATAAAAGAGTGATATAATAAAACAGAGCATATTTAGTGTTCTGTATTGTTTTTGTGCCGAAATATAGTAGTTCGGAGGGATATATAATGAAAAATGCAACACACCGATCGCTGCGCAGAAGGCTTGCTGCGGCGATACTTGCGGGAACTATGACACTCGCAGCGACGCCTGCGGGCGGTCTGGCGGGGTTCTCGATAGTTTCCGGAGCCGAAAAGCTTGAGATCACGGTCGGGAATTTTATACTCACAGCCGACTCCGTTACGCAGACAGCCACGATAAAGAAATACACCGGCAATGAAACAAATGTCGTTATAAACAACATGATGTCGGGCGGCGGCGTTTTCTACGAGATAACCGCCATAGATGCCGCAGCGTTTGAGAACAACACTTACATCAGGAACGTTTACCTCCCTTCGAGCATTACATCCATCGGCGACGGCGCATTCAGCGGATGCACCTCGCTCACGGATATAACGATACCGAACAGCGTAAAGACTATCGGCGCATATGCTTTTGCAGGCTGCACGAGCCTCACGTCGGTATATCCGTTCACCTACCCGTTCCCCAACAGCCACGATATGACGAGCCTTGACCTTACCGCTTTCAGCAACTGCTCGTCGCTCACATGTTTAAGTCTTCCGAAATGCGTCACAAGGATCGTTTCCACCGACTTTGTGGGCTGCACCGGACTCAATACGCTTTACATACCGAAGGAGACGACCTACATCGACGACTCGCCCTCCGCGCAGTACAGAAAAGTCTCAGTGATATACGGCTACTACGGCTCCGAGGCGTGGCGTTTTGCAGAATCAGACCCTAATATTTCATTCAAAGACCTCAACCCCACTCCCACACCGACGCCCGTTACGATAGCCTCGCCGGTCATTACTGCGAAGTACATTGAAGGCGTGGGAGTACAGATAACGTGGAAAGCTGTGCTCGATGCGGCGGGCTACTACATTTACCGCTCCGGCAACCGCAATCCCATCGGCGACACATCAAAGCTGACATTCATCGACACGAACGTCACGAGAGGATATACCTACTCCTACACGGTGGCGGCATACAACGGTTCCGCTGTTTCCGCGGACAGCAACCAGGTCAATGTGGCAATACCGCAGCAGACGGCAATCGATACCGTCAAGATCTACGGAAAGGTCTCCGGGTTCGGGGAGATCTATTACGGCGAGGTCATCTACATCGAGCTTATCGACAGCGACGGCTACACTATGTACACCGAGACCAACGACGGCAACTACACTATCTACGGTGTCGAAAAATACGAGAAATACACGATGAAGGTGAAAATGGCGGGCTGTCCGGACAGATCGTACACGATCACGGCAAACACCTCCGACATCATACAGAACGCAACTCTGCGCCGCTGGGGCGATGCAGACGGTGACGGAAAGATCACCGCGACGGACGCAACACAGATACTCAAATACGATGCGGGAATGCAGTCGAAGCTCTCGGGCGCGGACGGCTACACGCTCAAAGCGGTAAGCCTGTTCGGAGACTCAAAGCCCTCGGCAAAGGACGCGACGCAGATCATACGCTATCTGTCGTACTACGATCTTCCCTCGCGGCTCGACAACCTCGTTTCCCCGTATATGCCGCAGCCCTGATCAGCATAGGAACGACTTTCACAGATTGTTAGGAGAATTCAGTTTATGTTCAAACGTATTATGAAATTTCTGCCGCTGCTGATCATCCCCGCTGTAATGATGCTTATGCAGCTCACCTGCTCGGCGTCCTTCACCACGGGCATCGATGCGGAAAGTTCAGCGGTCGCGCCGGGAGACATATTCAAGATCAACGTCAAGATACCGGTGCTCGCAAACGCCGATACCGCCTCGATACGCGTGGAATTTGACAAGAGTGCGTTCACCGTGCTCGAGTGGCATCCGTACCTTTCGGACGGGCTCAACGAGACACCGTTCGGCGAAGGCTACTTTGCAGCGGTATCCGCAAATGCGACACGCAGCATCGACCTCAGTAAGGGTATGACCCTCACCGCAACAATGAAGGTCAATAACGGCGCAAAAAGCGGTAACTACGTTTTCAAGCTCGTAAAGCACGACCTTTCGTACTACGACGAGACGAACAACTCTATCGTTGAGTTGTGGAACGAGCCCGAGCTCGATCAGGTCAGCGTCGGCATCGCAAGCGAGGACAGCGGCCTCGGACTTGTCAGACAGACTGTTGACCGCGGCGAGACATTCACGCTGAATATTTACGTCCCGAAATGCGAAAAGGCCGATACCGCCTCTATCTGGGTGGAATACGACGAGAGCGCGTTTGAGCTTAAAAAGTGGTCGCCCGAGGTACCCGGCGGCGAAGTCGGCAGAGGCGAAGGCTTCTTCAGCCTTTCCGCGGCGAACAGATACCGCGATATCGACCTGACCAACGGCCTGACACTCAAAGCCGAGTTCAAGGTAAAGAGCGGCGCCGCGACCGGCGAGCATAAATTCACGCTCAAAAAGGGCAGTATGTCATACTACAGCGAGGATCTGAACAATAATGTCGAGCTGTGGACTCCCACGATAAAGACAGTGTCGATAATCATCAATTCGCCGTATATCACCACAACGACGACTACAACGTACCACACAGATCCCTCCCCCGTCGTGACCACATCGCACATAACCACTTATCCGGGTTACAACAACGGAGGAAATAACACAAGCAGGATAACCGAGTCTCCCGCGACGATAAAGCCGTCGGGCTCTGACACGACATCTCCGCTTCCCACCGATCCTGATGACGGATCGGAGCAGCGACCGGGATATACCGATGATCCGTATGAAACTTCCCGTATAGCCGACGATACCACCCGCAGGACCACCGGAAACGGCGACGACACAACTTACCCCTATGGCACAAATACCGGCACCGACAGCATAAAGCTTGAAGTGGAATCCACACTGAAGGAGCTCCCCAAGAGCAAGATCGTCGTAAGCACGAAGTACAGGTTCTTCCCCACAAGCACGGTGATAAAGCTCTCCAATGACGAGACTTCCACGCTTTACGCGAACGCTGCGCTGAGATCTGTCGGCCTCGACAATCATCCGAGCTATCCTATGGATATCAGCCTGTATAATATGAAGACCGGCGCTCCGGTAGATCTTGCGGGCGCGGATGCCTACATAGAGTTCCTTATGCCGGTACCGTCCACGCTGCTCACAAACGGCGCAGATATCCGCGTTTATCACGTTGAGGGCGGCGAGCCCGAACGCGTTGACAGCAGCGTCGAGTACATCGACGGCGAGTATAAGCTCCGCTTCACCGGCACCGATTTCTCACCCTACGTCCTCGTAGATATCGCAAACGAGAAAATGGTGACTCCCCAGAATACGGTCGTAAAGCCCGGCAACAGCGGCGTCCTCAATCCCGCAACCGGCGTGGCCGTCGCAGTCGCAGTCCCCGCCGCCATCGCAGGCTGCGTCTTCCTCTCCAAGAGCAAACACAGAAAGCGCGCTAAGAGAGTAGTCGATGCAGACGACGAGAAAGCGAAAAAGAGAAGGTAACAGAAAACACAGACTGCGCTTACGCGCTGGCCTTCCGGCCGGGACAAGGGCCTACGCGGCCCTTGACCTGCGCCAGCGTGACGCTGGACCCAATGTTTGGTTGAGTATGAGCGGCGATTGACTGCCGCTTATAAAGATACTGCAAACAAAACACAAACCCGGTCTTGTGCAGCTTTAAAAGTATAATGTGAATATAAAGAACCGACCCTGTGGAGCTTTCCGCAAGGTCGGTTTTGTTATGTCAGATTACTTCGGAACAGCGCAGACAGCCGCCCATTTCGCTACATGTGGTCATCTGGGTCCAGCGTCACGCTGGCGCGGTGCAGGCCGCGTAGGCCTGCCACTGTCCGCGTAGGACGGCGCGAATGCGCGTTCTGTGCTTTCTGAGACTATCCCGTCTCACTCCCAACGGCCGGCTTGCAGTTCGCCGGAGAGGGTGAGGGAGCTCTTGGGAGTGAAGATGCCATTTATGCTTACTGTGCCCGTGATGTTGACGCTGCCGGTAACAGTGAGGTTTCCGGTAACTGTTACGTCGTTGAGGTCGGTGGCGGCCGTCTTGGAGGTGCAGTTGAAGTTGCCGGCGATGACCGTTGTGTCAATCGTCATTGTACCATACTTGGAGCTGCCGGTGAATGCGCCCATGATGTTGCTGTTGGTGACAGTTGCCTCGTCGGAGACCTTGAGGGTGCCGATCTCGGCGTTGTTCAGCGTAATGCTCTTCTTGGCGGTTATAGGCATCGCCGCGTTCTTGCTGTTCTTTATCGTTATGCTGTCGATCTCAACGGGGCAGGAGAACGTGATTGAGGCGACCTTCATCAGATCGAGCCTTACGCTGCGGGACGCGCCCTTTATCGAGATAAGCGACGCCTTTGCGGGGAATGTCACCTTGTCCGTTACCGCGAGGCTCTTGTTTATCACGATCTCGACCCTGCCGGTGGTATTTTTCAGCGCGGCAAGAGCTTTAGCGAGGTCGGATTCCGCCTTGCCGTTCACTATCAGCGGAGCGCTCGATACCGTTATCTCGTATTCTGTGGTGAAGCCCTCGTATGTCACTGTAAGGTAGAGCTTGCCCGGCTCGGCGGACGAGAAGCCGCTTACCATATCCTCGGTGATGCTAACGGTCTCGGCATTGCCGTCGCTGTATGTCACCCTGATAGTGCCGCCCTTGACATCAAGCCTGTCGTTGATGAAATACATCGTCTTCGGGTACTTCTCTATCGAGATACCCGTGATGTATGGTCTTTCGCTTACCGTAACGCTGAATGTAGCTGTAAAGCTCTTGTATGTTACAGTGACGGTGAATGTGCCCTCAGCGGACGAGTCAAATCCGCTGACCATATCGTCGGTAATCGGCACGGTAACTTCTTTTCCGCTTAAGTGAGCGACTGTTATCGCGGCGCCCGTAAGGTCGAGCTCTTCGTCGATGTAATAGTTGGACTTAGGCGCTGTGGCTATCGTTATACCGGTCTCTGCATCTTCAATGACCGTAACGTTATACGATGCCGTAAAGCCTGCGTATTTCACTGTAACGCTGTATGCAGCGGGGATCTCGGTGGTGAAGCCGATGATCATATCCGGCGTCATAGCGATATCGGAGGTCTTGCCCGAGCTGTAGGTGACTGTTATAACGCCGCCGGTGATATCGAGCAGATCATCCACATAATACTGCGTCTTCGGAGCGGTCTTTATCGCAATACCGGTGACAACGCCCTCGGAGACTGTTATACCGTACTTTACTGTAAGGCCTTCATACGTTACCGTAATGGTGAAGGTGCCCGCTTTTGCGGTGGTAAAGCCGCTTATCATATCCTCCGTGATATCGACGTATTTTACGGTGCCGTCGCTGTATGTCACGGAAAGCTCGCCGCCCGACACATCGAGCTCGTCACCCACGAAATACCCGGTCTTCGGGAGCCTGGATATCGCGAGATTGCTTATAGCCGCACCCTTTACGGTTATCTGATATGTGCATGTGCAGCCGCCATAGGTTATCGTTACGGTGTATTTACCCGCCTTCGCGGTGGTAAATCCGCTTATCATACCGGGCGTTATCTCAATAACTTCACTGTAGTAGTCTTCGTATCTGACCTTTATCCTGCCGCCGGTAACGTCAAGCTCGTCGCCGACATTATACTCGGTCTTAGGGGTCTTTACGAGCGAAATGGAGATAACTTCCTCGTAGTAATCATCTTCGACCGTGATAAGATAAATGGTCGAGCAGCCGCCATATGTTACCCTGACGGTGAATATTCCGGCCTCCTCCGTTGAGAATTCGCTTATCATACTCTTCGTCATAGCGAGAGTCTCAATGCTGCCGTCGGCGTATCTTACGCTTATCATACCGCCCGTAAGGTCGAGCGGTTCGTCGATAAGATATTCGGTCTTGGGATAGCTTATGATCGTGATCTCCTGCACGTTCCCGCCGTCCTCGGTAACGAAGATCGCGTAGGTCGTGGTGCAGCCCTTGTAAGTAACCGTAACGGTATATGTTCCCGCATACCTGGTGGTAAATCCGCTTATCATCGAAGCGGTCATAGCGACGGTCCTGAAGCTGCCGTCGTCGTAAATCGCGTAAATACTGCCGCCGCTGACATCGAGCGACTCGCCGACCTTATATGACGTCCTGGGGTACTGCGAGATCATAATGCTGACTATCGACGAGCCCGAAGAGCCGGAAACGCTGATGTAATACGATGTCGTGCAGCCCTTATACGTTACGGTGACGGTGCAGATACCCGCCGCAGCGGTGGAAAATCCGCTTATCATCGACTTTGTCATGGCAATGGTCTCGATGCTGCTGTCGCTGTAGCATACCATGATACTGCCGCCGCTGACATCGAGCGACTCACCCACTTTGTAATCGGTCTTGGGGTAGCTTGAGATCATTATCCACTGTACGTCATCGGAGCTGCTGTTTGATACGGTTATCGTGTAGGTGGTCTTGCAGTTCTGATATGTTACGGTGAGCGTCTTTGTACCGGTCGTGGCGCTTGAGAAGCCGCTTACCATAGATGTGGTCATTGCTATGGTACCGGTGCTGTCGTCGTTGTAGGTAACGGTCAGCATACCTCCGCTCACATCGAGGGATTCCCCGACTTTATAAGATGTTTTCGGGAATGCCGAGATCTTTATGCTCTTTACGGTAACGCTGCTGCTGTTCGATACGGTTATCGTGTAGGTGGTCTTGCAGTTCTGATATGTTACGGTGAGCGTCTTTGTACCGGTAGTGGCGCTTGAGAAGCCGCTTATCATTGACGAAGTCATTGCTACGGTCTCAACGCTGTTATCGTTGTAGGTGACGGTCAGCATACCGCCGCTCACATCGAGAGCTTCCCCGACCTTGTAGGACGTTTTGGGGAATACCGAGATCTTTATGCTCTTTGCGGTAACGGAAGACGAGCCGCCGACAGTTACCGGGAAGGTCGCCGTCTTGCCGTCGAATGTGACGGTGAGCGTCTTTGTTCCGGCTGTGGAAGAGCTGAAGCCGCTTACCATTGAAGCGGTCATATCGAAGGTGTAGGTGCCGCCGTTGCTGAGAGAGGCGGATACCTTACCGCCCGTGAGGTCGAGCGTCTCACCGATCGCGTAGGTAGTCTTGTTGGGGTTCTTCGATATGGAAATACTCTTTACGCTATAGACCGTGTCAACGTCCGCGGGCGGGTAGCTGACACCCAGCGTGGTATAATAACTCGTGGTGAAATAATGGTCGTTCTGGTCGTCCATTTGCAGGATCTTGCTGTGGGAGCGGTTGAGCCATGACTTATCCTTGCCCGCAGTGTCATACCATGTCACATCGGTCTCGTACCACGTTCCGTAGAGGCATACTCTGTTCCACTCGTGGCAGCCTTCATACACCATATCGACGCAGGGTATGCCTACCGCATTACAGAGGTAAGTTACAGCGTGCGCATAGCCCGCGCATACCGCGGATCTGTCATAGAATACGCCGATAATGCTCTGGTCGTGCCAGTCACCGGGCTCCTCTTCAAGGGAAGCATCATCGTACTCAATGTAGTCGCTGATAAGCTCGCTTATGTACAGTTCCTTCTGGAGGACCGTAGTCTTCGCGTTTATCTTGGGTATCCACTCATTTGTCTTGGATGTTATCGCGTTCTGGTATGCCTTTCTGTTGGAATACTTCGCGCAGTCGCCTATGACATTCGGAGTTAAATACTTTGAACTGCCCACAGAACCCCAACTATAGTTGTAAACGAAGTAATACTGCGGATTGGTCATTACCAGGAGTTCAAATAACGCTGCGACCTGATTATCGCTTATCGAGCTGTCATACTGGATCTTGTCGCTGCAGTAATATATCTTAAAGCCGTTATTGAATGTATAACTCTGTGTAAGGTCAACTGTGCTCGTAAGTAATTTGTCAAATGCCGCACAGATGCCGTCCCACAGCGCCTTCTGCTTTGTATTCAGCTGGTCATAGTAGTACGAGCATGAGTGATCGTAGCCCGTGCAGGGGCTCACCGTGGCGTCCGAAATGGTCTCCGCCTTCTCGTAGTCCGCCTTTACGCCCTCGGAGATACTGTCGAGTTCCTCCGCGGAGAGCTCAATAGGCTCGGGTATCCTTCTCGAGCCGGTCGGCAGTGTTATCGTATCATCAGCGGCCGAATTTATATCGAGACCGCCCGTAACGGCGTTCTCCGGCAGGGTCACCGCCGCTGTCAGAGCTAATGCCGCCGAGCAGATGACCGCCGTTAATTTTCTTAACAATGCTTTCATACCGGTACCTCCCCACATATCACTTCATTACTGTGAGCGTTCCCTTTGCTCTGAACTTTCCCTTGGGAGTAAGCTTGCCGCCTACTGCGCAGTCGCCGAGCATTTCGAGACTGCCGGAAGCGGTGAGATTACCCGTTATCGTCGAATCCGTGAAGGTCACTGCGGCATTCTTGTTTGATGCGGTGAAATTGCCGCTTATCGTGGCATTCCCGATATCCGCGTTATCGGATGCCTTTGTTGTGCCGACGGTCGTTTCCGTCAGCGTGAGGCTCTTTTTAGCAGTTATCGGCATCGGCAGACCCTTTGCGTTCTTTATTTCGACATTCTCTATCGTAACAGGGCACGCGAATGTCAGCGAGCTGTTCTTCAGCGTGATCGTTATGCTGCCTTCCTCGGTGGAAACGAACTTTATCCCGCTCGCCTTCTTCGGCAGAGTGACAGACTTCACGGAGGTAAGGCTCCTGCCGAACACGAATTCCACAACGCCGGTCATATTCTTCGCAGCCGTGAACGCCGTGTCGAGATCGGTGTAAGGCTTTCCGTTAAGCATCACTGCCGCCGTTACAACGTTTACCTTGTACTCCTCGGTGAAGCCGCTGTATTCCACGGTGATCGTGCAGGTGCCCTCGGCAGAGGAATCGAACCCGCTCACCATATCGGATGTCATCTCAACAGTCTTCTTCGAGCCGTTGTTGTATGTAACGAGGAGCTTTCCGCCCGTGAGGTCGAGCTTTTCACCGATCGCATAGGATGTTCTCGGCTTGCTCGATATCTTTACATCCGTTATCTCAAGAGGGTTGACCGTTACCGGATAGGTCGTCGCCGCGCCCTCGTATTTTACGTCAACTTCACAGCTGCCCGCCTTGGTGGAATCAAAGCCCGTCACGGTACACTCCGTCATAGGCGCGGTAAAGGACGTACCGTTCGTGAGCTTCGCGGTGACGATACCGCCGCTTACGGTGAGCCTGTCGCCGACATAATACTCCGTTTTGGGGAGCGTCGTGATATTGATCGTTCCCACCGTGTACACGGTATCATCCACACAGTCGGGGAGCGTCACAAAGTCCGTGTAATACGAAGTAGTGAGAACGTGGCTGCTGTTGCTGTCGTTTGCGAGTATGTACGAGTGTGACTTGTTGAGCCACTTCTTGTTGCCTCTTGACGTGTCATACCATGTCAAGTCCACCTCATACCACGTTCCGTAGATGTTGACGCGGTTCCAGCGGTGTACGCCCGATTTGCGCACAGCGAACGCGTTTATGCCCGCCGCGTTGCAAAGGTATGTAAATGTCTGCGCATAGCCCGCGCAAACGCACAGCTCGTCATACATAGCGCCGAGGATCGTCTGGTCATGCCAGTCGTAGGGGTCGGTCTTGTTGTACGCGCCGTAGTCGTATTCCATACTGTCCTTGATGATATCGCAGACAGTAAGCTCCTTCTCATACACAGAGCCCTTCGAATTTATCTCCCTGAGCCAGTCCTCGGTCTTTTCGAGGATCCTGTCCTCGTATTTCTTTCTGTTCGAGTATTTTGCGCAGTCTTCCATAGCCCACAGGCTGAATACGGTATTATCATTCTTGTCTGTTCCGAAAGATGCGTTGTACCAGAAATAATACTGCGGATTGCAGTGTACGAACAGCTCCGCGATATTCTTGGCTCTTGTCTGGGTTATGGAATCCCCGTCATACTTGACATTTCCCGTATAGCAATAGATCGTAAAGCCGTCGTAAGACTTTCCGGGATTCTCATATGTATGCGAGGTCGTGAGATCGGCGGTGCTTCTCATCAGCGTATCGCAGCAGTTCGCGAGCTGATCCCACAAATGCTTCTCCGCCTTCGACATTTGGTCGTAGAAGATGTAGCTTGTGTGGTCGATGCTCGTCAGCGGGCTGACGGAGAGCTTCGGGTGCGCGGCATCATACTTTGCCACCTTGGCGTAATCCGCCTCAACCCTCTCGTCAAGTACTGCTATCTCGTCCGCGGAAAGCACAACGGGCGCAGCAACAAGATCATCGCCCACCGGCATATCGGAAGCGGTCTCCTTTTCGGCATATATGTCGATCCCGATGCCGTTGAAATCCCCCTGAGGGAGAACAGCGGCCGATAAAGCAACAGCGGCAGCCGCGGCAACGGAAAATATACATTTCACAAATTTCCTCATATACATTACCTCCTGTAAAGCTCGAGAACTACACTCTGTTTTATTATACCACACTTTTAGGAAAATTTCAAGCAAAGAGCGAAAATATCACAATATTTACACATATCGGGTAATAAAAAATGTGTCCTCAATAACTGCCTTTCGGCAGTTATTGTTCCAAAGTCCTCAAAGAGGACTTTGGAAAGCCTTAAAAATACGCTTTCAGCGTATTTTTAAGGCGGACACATTCCTTGATGTCAAGCTCATTCCGCCCTGTGGGCGGACAAAAGTGCAAGGAAAATTTGTATATTTCAGGATTTTCCTTGCACTTTTGCAACCGTGAAAAGCCTTCAAGCTGCGCTATGAAGCTTTTTCACGGTTGATGAGCAGACATTAAAAAAACCGATCCTCCGCCTTTCGACGGGGGATCGATATACGGGTCTCTTAACTTACTGAAACTATGCCGATGCATTCCTGCTCGGACAGGACATCTTCCATAGTGATAGTGCTTGCCTGCTCAGGGGTAATATTCTCCGAGTACACGACACGTCTGCGCAGCTTCGCGGCAGTCTTTTCATAGACCGTGCGTGCGGTACGGCCGTTAGAAAAATACTCACAGTGTGACATCTTCTCAAACATCGGCGTATAATACGCCTCCACGCCGTCCGCTACGGCAAGCGCGCCTTTTTTGCAGAACAGCGCAAAAATGCGATACATTTCCTCCGCGCTGTAATCGCGGAAATGCACTTCCTCGATACGCGAGCGCATACCGCTGTTCGAGCGGTACAGCCCCTGCATATCCTTCTCATAGCCCGCGAGGATGATACAGCAGCGCTTGCGGTGGTCGGGATCGTCCATGAACGCTATCAGCTGCTCGAGCGCTTCTTTCTTATAGCCGGTATTGCTGCCCTGCTCGTCCGCATAAGACAGGCTGTACGCCTCGTCGATGAACAATACGCCGTTTATCGACTTTTTCAACAGCTCGTAGGTCTTCTTGTCCGTTTCGCCGACATACTGCCCTATCAGGTCTTTCGCCGTGCAGTTGTAGAAATTGTCGGTCTTAACAATGCCGAGATTGCGCAGACACTCGGCAAACAGCTTCGCGCTGGTGGATTTGCCGGTACCGGGATTTCCCACGAAGAAGTAATACCCGGGCATTATGTCGTATGTCGAACGGCCGCTCTTCTGCGCATAGACAAGCTCCTCGCGCTTCTGACGGATGATGTCCTTCACCTCGGAGAGCCCTATCTGCTCGTCGAGGTCGCGCATGATGTCCTCAAATGACCTCGGCGAGATCATATCCTTTATCGCCTCGAGCATATCGTCCGGGATATCCTCTTTTATGTACTCGTACTTATTCACATCCGGGTCTGCGGAATTGCTCACGCGGCGCAGCAGCTTCTTTCGCATATCGTTGACGAAGGTCTTCACATCGCCCGCGTTGCCGAAGCTATCAGTGCGCGTATTGTACTTGTACTCCATTATCAGCGAGACGAGGCGGTGCGCTTCATCGTTCACCGTGCGACCCTGCGCCTCGATCATCTTGTCGAATATCATCGTGAGCTGTGCGGGCGTGTAGTCGGGGAAATTCACGATACGAACGCGCCTTGCGAGCCCTGCGTTGAGCTTCAGGAAGTCGTCCACGCGGTTGGAATACATACAGAATATCATTTTGAGGTCGGCGGCATTCTCGGTCATACGCGTCATCATCGCTCCGACTATCTCGGACGCGTAAGCGCTGTCCGCTATCTGATACGCCTCGTCTATGCACAGCACCGCGTTGTGATCGACCGCCTCCTGTATCTTGTCGTTAACTCGTTTTGCGGAATCCCCGACGTGGCTGCCGATAAGCTCGGACGCATCGACGAACATAGTCTCCGCGCCGCCCATGACACCCATAACGTGATAGAATTCGCCGAGCATCTTCCCCACCGTGGTCTTGCCGGTGCCGGGATTGCCCGCGAAAACGTAGTGATCGGGATACACCTCGGGAGTTATCCCGCGGCACCTGCAATCCTCCGCATCGAGAAGCTCATAGCGCACATCCTCGAACATCTTCTTCACGAAATCCAGCCCGACGTACTTGTCGAGCTTGGCGTATATCTCGTCTATCGAGTTTGCGCCGTGCTTCTCGAAATACTTCCCGTACACGCCGAAATCGGCCTTCGTGATTATACGCGCTTCATCGTCCCGCAGAGAGGACTTCATCTTCACATCTTTCGCTATCGCAACTGCATCACGGGCGTTGCCGAAATTCGCACGGTCGCGCTGCTGATAAAGATTGGTGAAAAACAGCGTAAGCAGCGATGAGACCTCATCATCAAAGCTGTAACCCTCCTTCGCGCAGTTCTTCTTGAATATCCCCTCCAGTATGTCGGGGGTGTAGTCGTCTATCGTAAGTATGTTTGAAACACCGAAACGGCTCGCAAGACCCGCGTTCATGCCCAGCATCTCGTCCATGGGCTCGGGATAGCCCGCCATTATCAGGCAGAAGCGGTACTGCGCGGTATTGGTCATCGCCGCGACTATCTCGTCTATCGCCTGCTTTGAGAAATTCCCGCCGTCCTCGGACTTATCGAGCAGCGAGTATGCGTCGTCCACAAAAAGAACGCTCTCCTGCGCCTCGATTATCTTACCGCGGGTGCGGTTGGCGGTACCGCCGACGTAGCGGTCAACAAGATCCTCGCTGGTCGCCTCTATCGTCATACCCTTTTTGAGTATGCCCGTCTCGTAGAATATCTGCCCTATCAGCCTTACCACGGTGGTCTTGCCTACACCGGGGCTTCCCTTTATCACGAAATGCGGCACGGGATATTCGAATGCCGCCTTGTCCTCGGGAACATCTATACGCTCGTTTGAGCATACCGTGCGGGGCTTTTCAACAGCTTTCGGTTTATTTTTCAGTGCACGTTCCTTTTTGAGCTTATAGTCGGTGACTATCTCGTTGACACGCTTTGCCACAGCTTCCCAGCCGCGTGTAGTCATAAGCTTCTCCAGCGGGTCGGGATCGTTCCCGCCTGAGCTGCCGTATATCGCCTTTACCGCGCTTTCCCCGAAGGGTATGGTATCGCCCTCGTGCGCCTCCATATAGCGCACTATGTTTTCATACACCGCGCTTAAATACCCTGCACGGTTCTCGTCGCGGTCGGCCTCGCGGCTTAAATACATCAGCGATGACACCGCCTGTTCCATATCTTTTTTTCCGTAGGTGAGCCGCTTGCCGTTGTCGCCCACGATACGCAGATATTCCAGCATATACACAAACTCGTCGCGGTTCGGCAAGCCGACATGCAGCGTGCAGCCCGTATTTATCGTGCCGCCCTCATTGAAGAACCTGCTGCGGAAAACATTCCCGACCGCAAGCGTATCGAACAGCCCCGAGAGCTGCGCTGCGGTCATCTGCGGTGCAAGGAAGATACAGATGTTCTCGTTAGTGACCAGCGCGTACTCGTCCCACAGGTGCGACAGCAGCTCTGAGTATTGCTGTAGCGGCGCGGACGTGTCGGTGGCGAAATCCTGAAAGAACGGGAATACTATCGCGGTCTTTATCGTAGCATCCGACATCATTTTTTTCGCCTCGGCGAGAAAATCCTCCGCCGTTATCTTCGGCTGCCGGTATATCAGCTTTGCCCCGCTTTTGACGCTCTGCTGCGCGGGCGCTTGTGCGGGTGCGGCCGGCTGTGCCACTGTTTGTGCACTTGCAGCCGACTGTGAGGTTTGTGCATTTGCGGCCGGTTGTGTATTTTGTGCCGCAGGCGCGCTGCCGGAGTGCACATTCGGTGTGAGAATGCGGCGCTTCTTCTTCGGCTTGTCCGCCGCTGTATCGGCGGGCTTAGCGCCTCCCGCGGGAACGGCGTTCCCCGATGTCTGCGAAAGCGGCTGCGCTCCCCCGTCCACAGTCTTTCCCTTGTTCTTGTTTATCGCGAGCACAGCGCTCTTGTCGTCAAGAACGTACTTGCCCATATTTTTCGCGCCCGAATAGAACACTATCCGCTCGTAGCCTATGCTGCGCAGATAGGTGTTGAGGAACACTCTGAAATTATTCTTCTGCAGGTCGGGCGACATGAACATATCGTCAAGGTCGCCATAGACCAGAAATATCTTGTTTAATTCCGGACGTTCAAATATCGAAGCCATTTTTTCCTCCGATCATCTGATGTTTTCCCCACATTCAGCAGGGGAAAACATCAGTTATTTTTCAGCATACCCTTGAGCCTTGTGTCGGACGAGAGCTTGTTCTGCGTCGCTTTGTTGCATTTTATATCCACCTGCGCATACGGGTTGCTGCCCTTGACAACTTCCTCTATACACTCGCGGTAATATGCGCGGCGCTGCTCGTTCTGCTCCTCACCGGCGATCTGTTTAAGGTCAACGCGCGTCTGTACGTCGCCGTTTCCTACCAGCTCGGGAGCAAGCGTCACTATCAGTTCTTCTCCGGTCTCCTCGTTGGAAAGGCCGATGTGCAGCGCCTTGTCGTGCTCGTCATTCTCGTAGGCGTAACCGCTGAACTCGAAGTTGTGCTCCTCAAAGAAGTCTATTATCTCCTCGCTCATATTCTGCCGCGAGAAAGCGTTGTTCATATTGAGTATGCCGCGGTTGATGCACTCGGCACAAGCGGGATAAAGCTCGTTGTTGAGCATTTCCGCATAGTCTGCGAGCTCTTCTGCGGGCATACTGCTCACATCGCCGTGCAGGGTGTCATACACCTGACAAACGCGGTCGTAGAGCTCCTGATAACGGGTCGTACCGTTCACGGTCTTTCCGGTGTAATCCGCCACGCGCATACCGACTATCTCGTCCTCGAAGGTCTTGCCGCTGTTCTGCTCGGCGTAGTGCTTCACATCCGCGGAAATGGTCTCCTGCGATGTGAGGAAGGCCTTGACTTCCTCGGAAAGAGCCAGTGCCAGCGAGTATGCGCTGTCCCATTCCTGCTGCTTTGCGTCGGCCTCGAAAGTCTCCTCGAGCGCGCCGACAGTCACATCCTTTGCGCTTGCGACGGCGCTCTCGTATCTGCCCTTGCGGTACAGCTCCACCGCCTGATTGTACTGATCGGTGAGCGTGCGCACCTGCCTCGGCGAGAACTTTCTGCCGTTGTGGTCGGTCGCGAGTGCGGAAATGACGTTCTGCGCCTCGGTAAGATACAGGTCGGCTGTCTCTTTTGCAAGTTCTTCCCTGCGCGCGGCATCGTTTTTCAGCTTCTCTATCTCGCTCATATTCGCGGAATACTGTCGGTTCATCTTCGCGGTGATATCCGCCATTTCCGCCGATATCTTCTCGCGGTAAGCCTTTCCGCGCTGCTCTCTCGCCTCATCGACGCGTTTCATCATTTCAATGCGGGAACGCTGCATGGAAGCGATGTATGAGCGGTAGCCTTCCGGGTCGCTTTGTGAAGCCACCCGCTGCAGCTCCGAGCGCTGCGCATCTATCTCGCGGAACATCTGCTGCTCCGCTTCGCCATTCAGACGGTACTGCTCGTTCATGCTCGCATACATACTGTCGCGTATGCCGCTTATGTCGGCATTTATCGCGCTGCCGCGCAGTGCCTGCTGCTGCATCTGCTGTTCACGGCGCTGCTGCTCCTGCGTCTTTCTGCGCGCCCACATCTCCTGCTGCGCCTGACGCTCGGCCTCTCTGCGCCGGCTCCTGTTCATGCCCGACCTCACGGCCATTGCCGCAGCCGAAACGGCTCCCACGACCAGCAGTCCGCCTAAAAGCGCCGGAAATGACGATAATGCCAACGGTAAAAGTATAAGCCCACCTGCTTCTCCGCTCATAGATAGTGCCTCCTTGATTGAGATAGTCGCTTCCGCTCGAGACTGCGCTTACGCGCATGAGGAAGAGGCGTTGCCTCTCCCTCAAACTCCCTCACTACTTCCTTTGTACGACAAAGGAAGCGAAAGCGTAGTGAATTTGATTTCAAAGTTTCTTCAAATACCTGTCATTCGCCTCCACGCCAAGCGTGTCGGGAATGAATTTTCGCTTCCCACAATTTCCCAACCTATAACAAGCCTATAATAAATTTCTCAACGCTTTCGGTTCCTTTGTCGCACAAAGGAACTAGGTCGGGAGTTTGAGGGGAGGGCAACGCCCTGCCCTCATGTGTCTGTGGCAACTTGTTGCCTCAGACACTTCTCTCGAGCGTCAGCGGCTCTCTTTTAGTGCTCTCTCCAAGTCTTTGCCTGTCTCGCTGATCGCCCGATTGGGGCTGACGGCAAGGGCTGTGGCGTCGGGGGCATAATTGATCGATTCGGGGTCTATGGCGAGAGCCTCGACGATATGTGAATAGATATCGCGGCTGTATTCCTCGCGCACCTTGCCACCGTTGTCTATGTGCATAATAATGCGGTTTGTTACATCTGAGCCCGATTCGGTCGGGGTAATATAAATATATATCCTCGCTCCCGCCGCATTCTCAAAAACTATGCGGAGCCATTCCCGGAGATCTTCCTTTGTCTCCGGGTCGCCGAGTATCTTCGCCGTATAGTCTTTAAATTCCTTTGTTCTGAGCGTTTCAGCGCTCGCCTTGCGGTAGCCCGTAAGCTTTTCTATAAACTCGAGGTCTATCTCCCCCGTCATAAAGTCTATCAGCTTTTCGCCCCAGTCGGAACGCTCGCAGGACGCAGTATAGCGGCTTTTGTAGATATCTTTCAGCTGCGCCAGCTTCTTGTCGGCGGCTTCGATATCCGCTATATTCTTTTTCAGGTCGTCCGCGGTAAGGCTGTCCGGCTGCTTCATATACTCTGTGCGCGGTTTGCCGCATATCTCGCGGTCTGCCGCTTCGAGGCGCTCGAGTGTTTGCAGGACGGCAGTATATTCCCCGCGCGACCAGAACGCTATTTCGGCGATATTATCGGCTCTCTGCGCTTCGGCATTGCCCGTGATACCGACATATTCCCGCCAGTCGGAAAGCTCCTGCTCCGCCTTGTCGCGCAGGTATTGCAGCTTCAGCGCGAACATATCGTATATGCGCTCCCACTCGGTGTACTTGTCGTCTATCGTGTAGCCGAGACGTTCAAGCCCCGAGCGCGCCGATATCGCCACCGCCGCCGCCGCCTCGTACAGCCCCGCTTTCATCAGCTGTAAGCTGTCCTGTATCGAATTCGTGTAGATCTTCAGCCTGTTCGGCGCGAATTTTCTGTGCGGCTTTGCCTGCACCGTGCGGTAGGTCTCGGTCGCTTTGTCGATGTAAGCCTGCGCTTCCTCGCTGCTGCCCTCGTTCTTGCGGGAAGCGTCCTTTTTCAGCTCCTCTATCGCCTGTTCAAGCTCGCGGTTCTTGCGTTCAAGCTCCTGCTCACTGCGCTTTACTTCCTGCTCGAGACGGCCATAGTTCGCATCGGATTTTGAAAGCTCCGCGCGCACATCACGTTCAAGCGCCTGTTTATGCTGTTCGAGCAGGCGTTCGTATCTCGCCTGCGCCTCGGCATCATGCCGCCGCACCGCGTCCTGCATCTGCGCCTGCAATTGCTGTAATTCCTGCCGGTTACGGTAAACAGCCTGATCGCGTGCGCGCCGTGCCTGTTCGTTCTGCATCGCGAGCTGTGCACGCAGCTGTTCGGTCTCCCATTCGAGACGGCGTATCTGGTCCTGCTGTGAATTCCCGCCGTAATAGCCGCCGCGGGAATAGTTGTTGTAACGGGGTTCGGCCATACGCTCACACCTTGTTCGACCGTATCTCGGTCTCTATCTCTATCGTTTTTTGCTGCTTTGCCTCGATGAACAGCTTTATCTGCGCTTCCGCTTCGTTAAGCTTCGCCTCCGCCTGTTTCAGCAGTTCCTCGGTGGGCGTGATATCTTTATCCTTGTAGAATTCAAGCACCTTGCCGTCCGACCCGAGCCGCTCCCTTATCCCGTCGAGCTCCGCCTGCAGTGCCTCGTGGTCTTTGCTGTATTCCGCTTCGAGCCGACGAAGCTTCTCGGCGGCCACCCGCTTCTGCTGTGACAGCTCACTCGTTTTCTGCTGCATCTCGTCGGTCTTCTGCTGTATTTCCCGCAGTTCCTCACGATCGGCATCACCCGCGTTGGTGAGCTTCACGGTATAGCCGCTGCCACCCGGAGCAAGTTCGAGCACCGCGGCGGTATCGGTTATAGTCAGCTCGTCGGAAATGCTCTTGGTCGCGCTTCTGAACGCGCCTGCGGACTTCCCCGACACAGGCTGTGAAAATTTTATATCAATGGTAAGAGCCTCGCCGACGGCGTTCGGGCGTATCTTGATGAAGTTGCCTGCGGATTCCTCCGAAACGGTAAAGCTGCCGAAGCGGAACACCTGTCCGCCTTTGTGATGTATCTCCCGCGCGTAGTCGGCAACTGCCCCGCTGTCGGAACGAAATGTCACCACAGCAGCGCCGCCGAGCGTTTCATTAAGGATATTCAGCTTTATCGAATCTTTTCCCGCAATTTCGGTCGTCATAGCTCATTACCCGCCTTTTTCTTGATTTTCTGCCACATTTCGAGCACACCTGCCGACGGCACCCCGATCAGCACGGCCTGCTTCTCCGTGAATTTTATCTCACATTTACGCTTCCCCGAAGCGTCGTAGTATTCCTGCCCGACGGCCTTGTATCTGTCGGTCAGGTAGTGTATCGTCTGGTTGGATGAGCCGACATAAGCCCGCCCGTCGTCCAGCTCGCGGACATACCGCCCGTCGATAAGGATGTCACACTGCGAGAGCAGCTCCCCCGCACAGGGGCGTTCCCGGAGCTCCGTCAACGTAAAGCCCGAATACACGATGACCCCGATATCCCGCGAGGCGCGCGCAATGCGCAGCATTCCGGCAAGCTCACCCGCCTGTAAAAAAGGTTCCCCGCCGCTTATCGTAACGCCCTCGCACCCGCTTTCGACAATGCGATGCGCCAGCACAGAGCATTCCACGTTCTCGTATTCCCCGAACCGCGTGTTCTGCGCAAGACAACCGGGACAGTCAAAGCAGCACCCGTGCACCCAGATTACAAACCGTGAGAAAGGCCCCAAAAGCTCGGTAGATGATTCATAATGAGAAAGATGTATCATAGAAGTCGCTCCGCTCGAGAGAGCCGCTGCCGCTCGAGAACGTGGCTCGCCTGTGGGCGAGCCACACGAGGATAGGGCTCTGCCCTATCCTCGAGCTCCTGACCCGGTTCCTTTGTGCGACAAAGGAACCGAAAGCGTAATGTTATTGCAAAACAGACCATAGAGTAGTGCGCCCTACGGTCTGCCGTTTTTTAAGAAAACTTTCGTTTTCGTCACGATTCAAATTCGTCGGCGAAGCCGACTCCACAATTGTCAATTGTCAATTGTCAATTGTCAATTATCATCAAACGTCTACTCCGAAGCTTCTGCACAATGCTGCGAGTCCTCCCTGATAGCCGGCTGCTACCGCGTTGAACTTCCACTCGCCGTTCTTGCGGTAGATCTCGCATACGACAAGGGCTGTCTCGATAGAGAAGTCTTCTTCGAGGTCGAAGCGAATAACCGTTTCGCCATCGGTATCGTTCTCGCTGTCTATTCTTGCCACGCGCACATAGGCGTTGGAGACCTGACCGAAGTTCTGGTGGCGCTCCTCTGCCTCGTGGATAGTTACGGTTATCGCTATCTTATCGACTTCGGGAGGTATTTTGGTAAAATCAATGAATATCTGCTCGTCGTCGCCTTCTTCACTGTTGCCGCCGGTACGGTCGTCGCCCGTTGACCATACGGTATGGTCTCTCCAGTCGGGATTGTTGTAGAACACGAAATCCTCATCCTTTGCGACTTTTCCGTTCGCCCCGAGGATGAATGCCGACGCATCGAGGTCGAAATCATAACCTCCGTCATACTTATTGGGATCCCAGCCGAGACCCACAAGCGCCATTCTCATCGACTTATCGAGAGAAACTCTCTGACCTTTGGAAAGATTTACTGCCATTGCGGTTTCCTCCTTTTATTTCTTTGCCCAGACAGACGGGTCAAGCCCGTATCTCGCCGAAAGATCGGCGACTGCCCAGACCTGTAAGCCCTGACCGATAGCGCTGAACTTCCACTCGCCGTTCTTGCGGTAAACCTCGCCGAATACCATTGCGGTCATGCCCGAATAGTTCTCGGTAAGGTTATACTTGTACAGCTCCTTGTTCGTGTCCGCATCGACCAGACGGATGAACGCGTTGTTTATCATACCGAAGTGCTGTTGCTTGTCACGCGCCTTGTAAATGCTGACAAGCAGCACAATGTGCTCGTACTGCGTCGGAAGGTTCGCAAGGTCGATCAGTATCTGCTCGTCATCGCCCTCGCCCGCACCCGTAAGGTTGTCGCCCTGGTGAACGACACAGCCGGTGGCATGGCGCAGATTGTTGAAGAACACCACGTCCGAGCGGGCGCTGAGCTGTTCGTTCGGACCGAGCAGCATCGCTATCGCGTCGCAGTCTATCGTATCACCGTAGCCGGGTGCCTCGTCCCAGCCGAGACCTACCATAACACGTTTAAGTCCGGCATTGTCCTTTGTTAAGCTGACTTTCTGACCTTTGCTGAGATTTACGCTCATAGGTTTATATCCTCCTTATTCCGCTGTTTTCCGCGTTCTGCGGAAAATTATTACTTCTTGCTTACTGCCGCAACTATCGCTTTTCTGATCATATCTATCGGGATAACAGCTATCGCGAAGCCTATGCAGATCAGCCAGTGCAGGGGCTGGAGCGGCTCAACGCTGAGAGCAGCACCGCCGAATGTTACGAAGATGAACTGCGCCGCAAAGATAGCAAGCATTACAAGCAGGAAGTTCTTGTTCTTGCCGATGCCATTCAGTACATTGATGTGCTCGGTGCGGGCATTGAAGCCGTTGAACGCGATACCCATCATAAATGTCGCAAATACCGCGGATTTGAGGTATGTCACGTCAACATCGCCGAAAAGGCCACGAATAGGCGGTATAAAGAGTATTCCGAGGCATATCGTTGTGATATACAGCGCGATTATGAGTATCTCGACAAACATCTTCTTGCTTACGATGCTCTCCGAGCGCGGTATGGGTTTGTCCTTCATATACTCTTTAAGCGCGGGCTCGCTTCCGAACGCTATCGCCGCGAGAGTATCCATAGCGAGGTTGATAAGGAGCTGCTGTATAACGGTCAGGATAACATTCTCGCCGAACATTGGCCCGAGGAAGCAGATAAGCACTGCTGCCACATTTACGGTGAGCTGGAATATCAGGAACTTGCGTATGCTCTTGAACATCGTTCTGCCGTAAAGTATCGCCTTTTCGATAGACGAGAAGTTGTCGTCGAGAATAGTGATGTCGCCCGCTTCCTTTGCGACCTCTGTGCCGCTTCCCATTGCAAAGCCGACGTCGGCCTTCTTGAGCGCCGGG
>JAEEGL011489694.1_pt1 | contig 49721 bp, 30 predicted proteins | sample 9134231 | NCBI WGS metagenome assembly JAEEGL01 (sample SAMN16246548, study PRJNA631951) | gut metagenome | biome: gut microbiome; feature: rumen; material: fiber-attached | host: Bos | place: Iran: Karaj | collected 2018-10 | reverse complement strand
CGATATCACTTTGTACGCAAAGTGGACTAAAAAAACTGATCCGGATAACCCTGTAAATCCGGACAATCCCGATAATCCTGACAACCCTGTTGATCCGGATAATCCCGATAAGCCGGATATAACGGTCAGCGAGAATTCAGTCAGCGATAATAAGGCTCTTGATCCCGTGCCCGAGATCGTTCCGGGTGTGACGGAAGTGTTATATCTGGTACAGGGACAGAAGTTTGACATAGGTCCCGGCTGGTATATAGATACAGCTGATGCCGATTATAAAGAGAGTAAAAAGGTTGTAAGCATTAAGAAGAATATTTTCAAGGCTAAGAAAGCCGGAAATGCCACTATCACTTTCGACAACGGAACGGCTAAGTATAAGCTTAAGATAGTTGTCAGCAAGCCTGCTCTCAAAGAGAAAAAGATAAAACTTGAGATACCTGAATTGGCGACAGGAAAGCTTGAGCTTTCATATGATAAGGAACATCTTGAGGTCTTTTATTACAGCGCAGCTCCCGATATAGTCAAGGTGGATGCCAAAACTGGTGCACTGACGGCGGTAGGAAAAGGTAAGGCCAAAGTCAGCGCATATATAAACGGAACGGCTTATACCTGCACAGTAACTGTAAAAGAGAACGCTCCTGCTGTGAAACGCACCATGCATATGGCTTTATACGATACAAAGGCCATAAAGGTCAAGGGCGTAAAGAACTGGAGCAGCAGTTCGGAGAGTATAGCAAAGCCGGTAAATAAAAAGGGAACAAAGTTTAAAGCGCTGGGAGCCGGTAAGGTGGTATTAAGCGCAGAAGCAAACGGAGTGAAATACACGATAGATCTTTATGTGGAGGATCTGACGGTCAAAGGTGACAAGCTCACGTCCGGCAGGAAAAAGAACAATTATACCATTGACTTAAAGAAGGGTGAGAGCACCAAGCTTGTCTTTGCGGAAAGCCTTGAACAGAAAATGGTATTTAAGAGCAGCAATGCAGATGTAGCCTTTGTGGATCTGAGCGGTAAGGTGACTGCAAGAAAGAAAGGAAAGTGCAAGTTTACCGCCAAGATTGATAACAAAACCATAAGTATTAAAGTTAATGTAACGGAATAATTAGGGGGACAGTCTTATGTCTTCACAGCGCCGCCCTTGCGAGGGGCGGCGCTTATCGTAAAAGACCGGATTTTACGGAGATGCGGGAATGGAATGTTCGATAGTATTGCCCTGTCTGAATGAAGAAGCAAATATAGCTTACGTGATCGACCATGCCCGTGAGTGGATGAGCAGGAACGGAGTTGCGGGTGAGATCATCGTTGTCGACAACGGAAGCGTTGATAAGTCAAGGGAAATCGCAGAAGCTCACGGGGCAGCAGTTATCTTTGAAAAGCAGAGAGGGTATGGCTATGCTCTCCGAAGAGGATTACGTGAGGCAAAGGGGGCTGTGATCATTTTCGGAGATGCGGACGGTACCTATGATCTCAGTGATCTGGGACCTTTTTATGAACCGCTCTCAAAGGATCAATGTGATCTTGTCATCGGAAACCGTTTCGCAGGCAAAATGGAAAAGAGAGCAATGAAGACGTCTCACAGGATAGGAGTTTTATTCCTGTCTTTGTTTGCAAGGAGGCGTTTTGGCGTATCACTGAGAGATTATCACTGCGGCATCCGTGGGATAAGAAAAGATGCTCTGGAAAAATGTCTGTTCCGTACCGGAGGGATGGAATTTGCCACGGAAATGATCGCAGAGGCAGGCAGGCAGAAACTCAGGATCAAAGAGATCCCGGTAGCGCTCAGAGTCAGCAGATACAAAAGGACTGCGAAACTAAGGCCTGTCCGTGACGGCTTCAGGCATCTGGCCTATATTCTTTTCGGGAAGAACAAAGTGCAGTCCGTTGCAAAGTCCGGAAAAGAAGAAAGAAAAGAACTGGTCATCATGAATTATCAGTATGAGATCCCGCCTTTCATGCAGGCGATACTGTACTATGCCGGTGATATATATGATAAAGTATATTATCTTTATCCAATGAGAGGAAGGGATAAACATAAGCACATAGCCGGCGGAAAGAAATGCTTCATGGGAATACCCAGGAAGACAGTATATCGTTATATAGTTAAGCTGCCACTGCATTTTGCAGGGAAGGATGCAAGAGAGCAGCTGTACCGGGCAGGCAGACATAAGATACCGCTGATGAAACTTACGGAAAGCATGGCAGTTCACAATCTCTGGGCCGATGCTTTTGAGAAGACAGTAAGCGGGATGTTTGAAAAAAATGTGATAAGGAAAGAGAATACAGTCCTTTTGACTGCCTGGTTTTCGGCGGAAGCCCTGGCCGGTGTCAGACTTAAAAAGAAATATCCTGAAGTAAGCTTTGTCTCTCTGGCGCATTCTTTTGAGATCGACGAAAAGAGAAATCCTTATGCAGCTTACGGATATAATCGGATCAAACATCATTATTGTGATCATGTTTTTTTTGTATCGGAAATGATGCTAAAACAGTATTGCCGGAATGCAGGCAAACTTATTGCCGGGAGGGAACTGAAGAAATGCTCCGTTATGCATCTTGGCAGCAGAAAGCTCTACCCGGAACGAAGAGTGCCGGGATCAACGGATGGGATATTCAGAATATTATCATGTTCAGATGTTGTTCCTGTTAAAAGGCTCGACAGGATAATTGATGCCCTGGCTTTATGGGAAGGGAGTGTTATCGAATGGACACATTTCGGAGGAGGGGTCTTGCTTGAAGAAATGAAGAAAAGGGCTGAACAAAAGTTAGGGAATAAGCACAATATCCGCTTTCGCTTTATGGGAGAAGTGAAGAACAGGGTTATTCATGAGTATTACAACTCGCAGACAGTGGATCTGTTTATAAATGTAAGCGAGGCAGAGGGCCTGCCCATCTCCCTGATGGAATGTATGAGTTACGGCGTGCCTGCGATAGCAACGAAGGCAGGAGGGACTACGGAACTCGTTACCGACAGTACAGGTTTTCTTCCGGATGTGGATTTTTCCGATGAGGAATTATGCGGAGTAATAAAACGCTATATAGGGATGAGTGCCAAAGAGCAGGAAGAAATGAGGACTGCGGCATACGGAAGATGGAAAGAGAATTTCGATGCTTCTGTTAATATTGTAAAATTACTTCGGGAGATACGAGGCTGATGCAGTTCAGGGATCTGAAAACACAATACCGCTTACTTAAGGATGATATCGATGCAGGCATAGAAGCAGTGATCGAAAGCTCTGCTTTTATTCTCGGGAAAGAGGTAAGTGAGCTGGAGGATAAGCTTGCTGCATATGTTGGCAGGAAATACTGCATAAGCTGCGGAAGCGGAACGGCAGCACTTACGCTTGCACTTATGAGCATTGATGCCGGCCCCGGTGATGCTGTCTTTGTTCCTGATCTTACTTATGCTGCAACGGCTGAGGCAGCAGCAGTTCTGGGGGCTGTGCCTGTATTTACCGATATCGATCCTTTTACATATAATATGAGTCCCGAGTCTTTGGAGATACAGATCCGGAAGGTGACAGAGGAAGATAAGCTTGTTCCGAAAGCAGTTATTCCGGTGGATCTTTTCGGACAGCCGGCGGATTATGACAGTATACTGCCGGTAGCGAAGAAGTATGGTCTGAAAGTTATCGAGGATGGAGCCCAGGGTTTTGGAGGCAGCATCCGCGATAAAAAAGCCTGTTCCTTCGGAGATATTTCAATTACCTCTTTCTTTCCGTCAAAACCTTTGGGCTGTTACGGGGACGGCGGCGCAGTATTTACGGATGATGAAGGAACGGCGCGAAGAATAAGAAGTCTGCGTGCGCTCGGAAGAAGCGAAGAAAATAAATACTGTAATGTGGAGACAGGGATCAACAGCCGGCTTGATACTCTGCAGGCAGCAATACTTCTGCCGAAACTCAGGGCATTTGAGGAGTATGAGCTGGAGGCTGTGAACAGGGTGGCTGCGCGGTATACGGACAGGCTGAAGGAGTCATTTGTTACTCCGGCAATACTGCCGGGCTTCATTTCTTCATGGGCACAGTACAGCATCTTATGTAAGGATGGAACAGAAAGAGAAGAGCTGCAAAAAAGACTGAAAGAGCAGGATATACCGACTATGATCTATTATCCGAAAGGCCTGCATAAGCAGAAAGCCTTTGAGGGATGGGACTATGCCGATTCGGATTTTGCAAATACCACGGCTGTATCATCACGTATATTAAGCCTTCCGATCAATCCTTATCTTAAGGATCAGGAAGTCGATCGGATATGTGAGATCGCCTTGGCGGAGTAAGGGGTAGGGTAGTTTTGAACAGCTATTCAGGCATTCTTAAAGAGAATAAAGTGTTCCTGTTTATAGGCGTGATCATCGCAGTGCTGTGCTTCATGCCTGTTATCTTTGATGTGATCACGCAGCGCCCCCCTGTTTTTTATGGCATGGATAATATAGCGGACAATGTGCCGGATGAATGGAGACTGGCATCTATGGAGTCGATTAAGGGGAATGAAATCTGCCAGACTTTTATCTGCAGTCTTGAGAATGTAGCAGAGATCGTGCTTTATGAAGCAGAGGGAGTGAATCCCGGTGATGGTGATATTCACGTTCTTTTGTTTGATGATGAAGCTGATGTACTGATAGATGAATGGGAAGTAAAGCAGAGCGATATAACGGAAAACGGTGAGTTCAGTGTAGCTGTTAAAACGCCGTTGAAATATGGCAGTCTGAACGGAAAACGCTGTCGTATTGTCATTAAAGGAACTGTTGCGTTAAAATACCTGCCGGAGGAAAGATATGGAAAAGGAAAGCTGACAACGGATGGAGCTGCCACAAGCGGAGAACTTGTTATGAATATCGTGGGAAGTGAGGCACCTGCGAATCTGTTGATCTCAAAATGTTTTCTGTGTTTTTATCTGACACTCCTGTTTGAGTGGACGGCTTACAGACTGTTTCTTCGGAGGAAAAGACCGAAGGTTTCGGAGAGTACGCAGTAATGAAGAGTGTGTTAAAGAAAACAGGGACTTCGTTTCCGAAGTATGCGGGCGTGATGGTCTTCAACGGTCTGCTTCTGTTATTGCTGTTTATTCTGATGAAAACCAGGACCTGTGATCAGTTCAGGGAGAATCTTATCGAATACAAAAATCCCGTTCATGGAAAGGAAGCATATATATATAAGGATGTGAGTTTTTCATATGGATTTATATATCAGGAAGCTGCGGATATGATCGAACTGCGTCTGGCAACAGCATCATCTGCCATGCAGCCGCTTTGCAGGGCTGCGCTTAAAGATAAGGCTGGACAGTGTGTACAGAGCTGGGACGTACATGACTGGCATAGCGAAAAAAAAACATATGATAATGAGATAACAGCTGAACTGGAGTTGGACAGCGCTGTTCTTTATGGCGGGCAGAAATATGTAATAGAGATCACGGCTCCTGAGGTGACAGATGAAAATTCAGTCTGTATAAAGCGACTGTCCTTATGCAGAACGATAAATAATTATTTTGGAGCTGTTGCCTGTCTGATACTTTTTATAAGCGCGAATCTGTGGTGGTTCAATGCTGATAAGTCCGTCGAAAAATGGGCTCCGGGGGTGCTTATCGGAGCAGGTCTTATCATGCTGATCATAATGTCACCCTCGAGTCAGCCGAATGAGAATAATCATTATAACGCGACTCTGAAATTATCAAATCTTCTGCTGGGAAGACAGATCCTCAACGAGACGGAAGGGGAGTATGAGTGCAGGCCGGGACAGCATTATAATTATAATTCAACTTTCGTAGAAATGATAAAACATTTTTGGGACAGCGGAGAGATCGACAGGGAAGAAGTCTTTATCCATCGTTATAGCTTTGATATCGAACAACCCATATCATACCTGGCGCCCGCCATAGGAATGACTGTAGGACGTTTGCTTGGGTGTAATTATTTTCAGACCTATACACTGGCGCGCCTGTTTCATTTTATTGCTTTTGTGATAATGATATGTTTTGCCATCAGGCTGATGCCATTCAATAAGGAGCTGATCCTGCTGATAGCGCTGATGCCCATGAGCATGCAGCAGGCTACATCTCTTTCTTATGATGCTGTGGTGAACGGCATGGCGATCATATATTTCGCTTACCTGCTCAGGATCATTCATGAAGGGAAGGACTTTTCCGTTAAGAATGTTTTGATATGCACGCTTTTACCGGGGACCTTCGGTCCGGTTAAGATAGTATACTGTATATTGGCTTTGCTGGTATTCATGATCCCGGCAAAACAATTCAGGGTATTCCGTGATCGTATGCTTAAATGTTTTTCGGTCCTGTTTATTACTGCGTTCATCCTGATGCTGACAAGATATACCGATATTGCAAGCCGTGTGGACGGAAGTATCTTCGGTGAAGTCAATCCCTATTATGATATGGCTTTTATCCTGAAGCATCCGCTCATGTTTTCCGGTATCATAGCCCGTACGTTACGGAATTCCGTATGGACTTATTTGGAAGAGGCTGTCGGAAGCAGGCTGGCGAATTACAGCATTATTATTCCTCTTTGGTGGATCAGGATATATCTGCTGGTTCTTCTGATCCATGCCGTATTCCGGGATGAAAAGGTTCTTCCGGATATTAAGCAGAGAGCAATAATGCTCGGAACCTCTGCCTTGCTGTTTCTGAGTATCATGGTAACGATGGCGCTGACTTATACGCCTTCCGATGTCGGTTCGATCATCGGTGTACAGGGACGATATTTTATCCCGTTTTTCGCACCGGTTCTTTATTGTATGTCTGCAAACAAAATCCCGTTAAAAATAAACAGGAAGTATTTTACTGCCCTGATCTGGTTTGTATACCTTGGAGTTATCTTTGAAGTAATGAGCCAGATCGTATATTGAGAAGAGTAAGGAGAAGGTTATAATGGTTTTACTGTCGGTAATAACACCACATTATAATATGCCTGATACACTGCGCAGGCTGGCGGATTCGATCCCCGATGAAGACTGGATAGAACATATCATTGTGGATGATAAGTCGGATATTGATACAAAGCTGCTTGCGGATGTTAAAGCTTATGTATGTGATAAAGGAAGTATCTGGATCGACAACGATACAGAGCATAAAGGCACCGGGATATGCAGGGATCTGGGCATACAGAAAGCTTCAGGTAAATGGATAATCATAGCGGATGCGGATGATTATTTTACTGCGGAGGCCTTTCGCATCATGCAAAGCTATCTTGAAGATGAGGCCGATATCATTTATTTTGCGCCGGACAGTGTAAAAGAAGGGAGCGGGAAAAGATCCTCAAGACATATACCGTACAAAAGACTGGTCGACTGTTATGTGAAAGAACCGGGAGAAGAGAATGAACTACGCTTAAGATATCTCTCGGTTCCCGATACTTCCAAAATGATAAGAAGAAGCCTGATCACGGAGAACGACATACATTCCTCGCTTGTGTCTGTATCCAATGACGTGATGTTCTCCGTCCGCTGTGCATATCATGCAAAGAGCATAAAGGCTGAGAGTAAGCCCGTATACTGTATTACCGAAGGAATGGGGACGCTTACTACGACTAAAAATGTTGAGCGTTTCCGTAAACGCATAGATGTCTATATAGAACAGGATCATTTCCTTAAAGAGCACTTGCCGGACGGGGCTTATGGGAAGATAAGGATCTCCGCAAGGATGCTGGTACTGCAAAGCCTTAGCGACTACGGATTTGGAGAGTTTCTGGCAACGATCAGAAAGCTGCGTAAAAACCATGCGCCGATAAATCCGCTTGCATTAAGAATAAGCGGAGCACGGCGTTTTGACACTGACTTTTGATAGTGATATACTATAACGGATTTTGGCATGGACGGCTGTCAGCCGTTCCGGTAAGAAAAAAACTTGTCACTGTGTTAATTTGGAGGAAGATCATGAGAGCAAGAAAAATGAAAGCGAACAGGCTGGTGGCAATGCTGCTGACGCTGATACTCTGTATCGGGGATATGTATGTCCCCGGACTGGAGGTATTTGCGGATGGGGAGAAGACCATATCGGGTCTTGGCACCGGGACAATCACGGATCCGCATGAAATTACGCGTGTTTGGAACGGATCGGAAGGCTGGGCTGACTGGGGTGGCTGCTTAGTATATTACGGAATGAGCGGTTCGTCTCCTGTTAAATACAGGGTATTGGATAAGGCTTCGAACGAATACGGAGTGGAAGGAGGGAGTCTGCTTCTTGACTGCGACGAGACCATTGATAAAATACGCTTTGATGATAACAGCACGGACTGGGGTGACAGTGAAATCAGGGCCTGGCTCAACGGCAGCGAATTTCTGAACAATGCAGCTGTATTTACAACTGCCGAAAGAGCGGCCATTGCTTCAAGTACCAAGAGCGCCAAATCAGCTCAGGACGCTGATAGTATTTTTAATTTTGTTCCTCTTTCCAATGACCGTGTTTTCCTTCTGGATGAGGCAGAAGTAAGAAGACTCGATTATGGTTATCATCGTTTCAGTTACGATGACGATGGTTATTATGACGAGGATTACATCTGCTGCAAAAATGGGGCAGATGGATCCCATGAATGGTGGCTACGGTCAAGCGGAAGGTGGCATCCTGTTGATTCCGATGGGCCGACCGGTTCTTTTGATGCCATTGTCTATGTTGATGGCTGGGGTGATACAGGTTATGACCTATGCAATGCACAGAAAGGGGTGAGCCCTGCCTTTAATGTCAAGCTCTCATCCGTTATTTTCTCTTCTCTGCTCAATGATCCACCGGAGCATTATCCGGAGCTTGTTCCTCATCCGACGGGGTACATTCCGGAGTATAAGCTTACACTTAAAGATGAAGGTCTGGCCATAGGCGCAACCGTGGCCAGCAAAGATGCCGGTAATCTGGTTACCGTTCCGTATTCGATAACAGACAACAGCAGCGATGCTACGCCTGACAGGGTCTCTGTAGTGGTGACAGACGGCACGTGGACTACTCAGGGCTGGAGCGAGGGAGCGACGCTGCTCCAGTATGCTAAGCTTGATATGGCTGAGTTCAGTCTTAACGGCAGCGGTACATTTACGCTGGATACAAGCAAGGCGACAGGTACCTGGGGGACAGATTATCATGTTTACCTGCTGGCAGAAGATGTCAGAGGACAGTATCAGAGTGATCTTGCCAGCGCACCGGCAGAGGTAAAATTAACAGATAAAACTGCATATAAGGTATCTTTTGAGCTTAAAGATGCGGCAGTGAGCCTTCCGGACCAGTATGTGGAGAGCGGCGGAAAGGTTACGAAACCGTCAGCTGTAAAAGGCTATGTTTTTGAAGGCTGGTATAAGGAAGAGGGCTTTACGAATGAATGGAATTTTAACAGTGATACGGTAAGCAGCGCTATCACTTTGTACGGAAAATGGAGTGAAGCACCGATCGGTTCTTATACCGTGTCCTTTGATCTGAACGGTATGAGCGGGACGGAGATTGCAGACCGTATTGTTGAAGAAGGCAAAAAAGTGACTGAACCCACGGCGCCGACAGCGACGAATACTGCGGAATATACTTTCGGAGGCTGGTACAGGGAGAAAGAATGTATACATAAATGGGGCTTTGATACCGATACCGTTACGGAAGATACCACACTGTACGCAAAATGGGCTAAGGTGGTTTATACAGTAACTTTTGACCTGAATGGAGTGTATACATCTTATGATGATAAGATCCAGGAAGTCGAATATGGCGGAAAGGTGAAGGAACCGACGGCTCCTACAGCTCCGGGGTATTATGAAAGTACTTTTGGAGGCTGGTATAAGGAAGCAACATGTACAAACAGGTGGGATTTTGACACTGATACCATAACAGGTGATACAAGTATTTATGCCAAATGGATCAAAAATGAGGATGTATGTAAAGTATCCTTTGATCTTAAGGGTGTAAGTGCCAATGTCATTCCGGATCAGAATGTGGAAAAGGGCGGAAAGGTAACAGAACCGACAGTTGTTCCTAAAGAGACGGGATATACCTTTGAGGGCTGGTACAAGGAAGAAGCGTGTACAAATAAATGGGATTTTGCCAACGATACCGTAACGGCCGATACCGTTCTGTACGCTAAATGGATAAAGAATGTCTGTACCGTATCCTTTGATCTGAACGATGTAAGCGGTACAGCTACTGCCAGCCAGAATGTTGTACAGGGCGGAAAGGTTACGGAGCCGACAGCACCGACAGCGGAAGGCTATACTTTCGGAGGCTGGTATAAAGAAAAAGCCTGTACGAATAAGTGGGATTTCGCCAAGGATACCGTAAGCGGCGATATCACTTTGTACGCAAAATGGACTAAGAATGCTGATCCGGATAACCCTGTAAATCCCGACAATCCGGACAATCCTGATAATCCTGACAACCCTGATAATCCTGACAACCCTGTTGAACCGGATAATCCCGATAAGCCGGATATAACGGTCAGCGAGAATTCAGTCAGCGATAATAAGGCTCTTGATCCCGTGCCCGAGATCGTACCGGGTGTGACGGAAGTGCTGTATCTGGTACAGGGACAGAAGTTTGACATAGGTCCCGGCTGGTATATCGATGCAGCTGATGCGGATTATAAAGAAAGTAAAAAGGTAGTGAGCATTAAGAAGAATGTATTCAAGGCCAAAAAGGCCGGAAATGCAACTATTACTTTCGACAGCGGTTCGGCTAAGTATAAGCTTAAGATAGTTGTCAGCAAGCCTGCGCTCAGGGAGAAAAAGATAAAACTTGAGATACCTGACTGGGCAAGCGGACAGATAAACTTAAGCTACGATAAAGAACATCTGGATGTGCTTTATATAAGCGCTGCTCCCGATATAGTCAAGGTGGATGCCAAAACAGGCGTGCTTACGGCTGTCGGAAAAGGTAAGGCAAAGGTCAGCGCATATATAAACGGAACAGCCTATACCTGTACCGTAAGCGTAAAAGAAAACACTCCTGCTGTGAAACGCACCATGCATATGGCCGTTTACGATACAAAGACTATAAGTGTAAAGGGTGTAAAGAACTGGAGCAGCAGCTCGGAGAGTATAGCTAAGCCTGTAAATAAAAAGGGAACAAAGTTTAAAGCGCTGGGAGCAGGCAAAGCGGTATTAAGCGCAGAAGCAAACGGCGTGAAGTACACGATAGATCTTTATGTGGAGGATCTGACTGTCAAAGGCGATAAGGTCTCACCCGGAAGGAAAAAGAACAATTATACCATTGACTTAAAGAAGGGTGAGAGTACCAAACTTGTCTTTGCGGAAAGCCTTGAACAGAAAATGGTATTTAAGAGCAGCAATGCAGATGTAGCCTTTGTGGATCTGAGCGGTAAGGTGACTGCAAGAAAGAGCGGAAAATGTAAGTTCACCACAAAGATAGATAACAAGACCATAACGATCAAAGTCAATGTAACGGAATAATGAGTAAGACAGCTTTTATGTCTTCACTGCGCCGCCCTTGCGAAGGGCGGCGCTTATCTTAAAAAGACCGGATTATCTGGAGACTGGGATGAAATATGCACTGATCGGCTGCGGCCGTGTTTCGCCAAATCATATACAGGCAGCAATCAACAATGAGCTGGAAATAGCAGCCCTCTGCGATATTGTTGCTGAGGCAATGTCGAAGCTGACAGAGAGCTTTGGACTTGATGCGGCTGTACAATACACGGATTACAAGCTGATGCTTAAAAAAGAACATCCCGATATAGTAGCAATTGCCACGGAGTCCGGAAGGCATGCGGCTATAGCCCTTGACTGTATTGAGGCAGGCTGCAATGTGATCATAGAAAAGCCCATTGCACTCTCTGTTGCTGATGCGGATGCGGTGATCCGGGCCGGCAGGGAAAAGAATGTACGGGTATGTGTAAGCCAGCAGAACCGCTTTAACAGATCCATACAGTATATAAGGAAAGCTGTAGAAGCGGGAAGGGTCGGCAGGCTGCTTCACGGGACGGCGACAGTGCGCTGGAACCGGGGCAGAGAGTATTACTCTCAGCTGCCCTGGAGGGGGACCTGGGCAGAGGACGGCGGCTGTCTTATGAACCAGTGCCTTCACAATATCGATCTGTTATTGTGGATGATGGGAGATGAAGTGGAAGAGGTTACGGCTTACACGGACCGCCTCACACATCCTTATATAGAGGCAGAGGATTTCGGTATGGCCATGCTTAAGTTTAAGAACGGAGCCTACGGACTTATTGAGGGAAGCGTCAACGTATATCCGAAAAACCTCGAGGAGAGCTTATGCCTCTTTGGTGAAAAGGGAAGCGTAAAGGCCGGCGGAAAAAGTGTGAATGTTATCGAAGAATGGAACTTTGCCGACGGGCTTGATGATCCCGGGCAGGTGAAAAAACTGTACGCAGAGAATCCGCCTGATATATACGGCTTCGGACATACGCCCCTGTATGCGGATATGATAAAGGCCATACAGGAAGGACGGCAGCCATACATTGATGCCGAAGCGGGAAAAAGAGCAGTGGAACTGATACTGGCCATATACCGATCTGCAGCAGAAGGGCGTCCGGTAAGACTTCCGCTGAAAGAGGGAAGCACAAGGGATTATATCGGAAGATTTGACTGATGATAAAAGAGATGAAGGGTGATAAAGAAAAATATCTGAGCTTTGCCGGCTCACGTGATGATATATGTATCTACAATAAGCCTTTCTGGCTTGATGCCGTGTGCGGTAAAAACAACTGGGATGCAATAGTGATAGAGGAAAAGGGTGAGGTGGCGGCTGCTGTTCCGTTTCACTTTAAGAAGCGTTACGGGATCAGCGGAGTGCTGCAGCCGCAGCTGACACAGTGCTTTGATATCCTGATAAGACCACTGGACGAACTCAAAAGGGAACGAGCCCTGCATTATCAGTTTAAGTGGATCGGAGAGATCGCAAAGAGACTGACGGAGTTCGGGGCGGACTTTTATGATCTGAGATATTCGGGGAGACTTAATAACGGAGAGGCATTCAACTGGGAAGGTTTCAGGCAGGAAGTAAGATATTCTTTTGTGATACCGCAGGGACAAAAGATCGAAGAGGTTCTGTTACAGATGGACAGAGCCACCAGAGCAGGCATTCAGAAAGCAGCAGCTCATGCACGGCTTGTTCAGCTTTATGATATTGAACAGTTTTATGATATAAAAAACGCAGCTTTTATGCATAAGGGAATGAAAAACCCGAATTCAAAAAAAGTATATGAAAGACTGTATCGCGCCTGCAGGGCAAATAACGCCTGTAAAATGCTTGCGGTTAAGGATGAGGAGGGAGAGATCTGCTGCGCAGGGCTTTACGTGTTTGACAGCAGCTACGTATACGAACTGCTGGTGGGTATTATCCCGGAGAAAAGCTCTTATAATTATAAGGCGCTGATGACATATGAAATGATAAAGTTCGCCTGTGAGACAGGCAGGGGTTTTGATTTTGAAGGCTCCATGGTAAAGGGAATAGCCGAGCATAACAGGCGTTTCGGGGCCAAACAGCTGCAGTATTACAGATTCTGGAAAAACCGGACGAAAAATCCGCTGAAAAAAATTGTTTTGGACCGGCTGAGTGACAGACTGTGACAGGACATTCGGAGATAAAGGTGGAAAAAGCAGAAGGAGTAAAAGCGAATAAGAAATATATGATCCTGTGTATCGTTATAGCGGTACTCTGTTTTATGCCGGTAATGCTTGACACGGTGCGCGGCAGGCAGCCTTATAACTATGCTATAGGGATGATCGCTGAGAGCGGCGATATGATGCATGGGGATGAAGGCTTACCTGTATCGCCGGCTGATACCGCGATCAGTCAGAGCTTTGTCTGCAATCTGGTAAACGTATTGGAAATAGAACTGAAGGCCGGCTGTGAGGGAAAGAGCTTATCGGGCAAGATCGGTGTATCTTTGTATGACGATGAAAAAAATGAAGAGCTGGAAAGCTGGGAAGTTCCGGTAAGTGAAGTGGAAAAAGAAGGGGAGATCAAGGTGAGCGTAAGCAGTCCCGGGAAATACGGGGAACTGCGAAACAGAAGATTCAGGATCTATGTAAGTGTCAAAGATCTTGCAGAGGGGGAAAAGGTATTCCTGTCATATCTGCCGTATAGCTGGTATGAGAATGGAAACCTGACTGTTGATGGTACGGAAACGGAGGGTGATCTGATAATGGAGATCACCGGATGCAAGGATCCCACGAACATGATGCTTGCAAAGTGTTTTATCTGTTTATATTTCGCGATGTTTATCGAATGGCTCGTATACAGGATATATTGCCGCTACGGAAAAATAAAAGCCGGCAGAGAGCAGGTCATAAATGGGAAAGCATAAGGCGGAAAAAAAAGCATTATGGATACGACCTGCCCTGGGAGCTCTTCTGATAAATCTGCTTCTTCTGATCATGATGTTTAAACTCCTTGGAGACAGACCGATAGATCATTTCAGGGAGTATCATATCTACAGGCAGGAGCTTGAAGAGAAAGCGGAAGTATACGGCGGATATAAGTTCAGGCAGGTTTTTACCTGTCTTCAGGGAGCAGACAGCTTCGAACTGCATGTTGATTCAAAGGATTATGCAGGGACTTTTGAGGTCAGTCTTTTGGATGCTTCGGGTCGGGAGCTTAAGTCCTGGACAACGGAAAAGATGAGGATAACCGATGCCAGGCAGGGAAAAGACAGGTGGATCTATTATGTAATTGATCCGGAGCTTTTGGCAGAGGGAAATGAATATTATATAGAGGTTTCTTCTCGCGGATCGGATGAAGAAAGCTCAGTCTTTATCATGGGATTTTCCACATACAGAAAAGAGCGGAATTATTTTGCACTGTTTGCTCTTGCGCTTCTTTTTGTCTCGGCGAATATCTGGTGGTTTAATCTTGATAAGCCGGTTGAGAAATGGGCATTTCCGGTCCTTTTGTGTACGGGACTGATAATGTTCTTTATCATGTCACCATCGAGTCAGTCGGACGAAAACCTGCATTACTACTCGAGCCTGAAAGTATCCAATCTCCTGCTGGGCAGGGAAAATCTGAACGAGATAGAAGGAGAGTATTCTGCCGAGCTCGAACAGCATATGAATTCCAACGAATCATTTATGAAACTCATAAAGAATATTTGGAATAAAAGACAGAGCGGGGAAGATACATTTATCTATCGCAATACTTATTCCTTTGTCCAGCCGGCATCTTATCTGGCTACAGGCATAGGAATGACGATAGGACGGCTGCTAAAATGGAATTATTACCTTACATATTCTCTGGGGCGTCTGTTTAATCTTTTGTCCTATGCCATTATGGTGTGGCTGGCCATAAGACTGATGCCCTGTAACAAGGAACTGATCCTTATGGTTGGGATGATGCCTATGGCCATGCATCAGGCAGCGTCTCTTTCCTATGATGTAAGCGTGAACGGTTTTTGCCTGATCTTCTTTGCATATGTGGTTAAGCTGATCTGTGAAAAGAAGAGTTTTACTTGGAAAAATGCGCTGATCTGTGCAGGGCTACTCGGAATTCTCGGCCCGATAAAGGTGGTATATTGTGCATTTTTCCTGCTGCTGTTTATGATACCTTCGGAACAGTTTAAGGGACTGAAAGACCGGCTGTTTAAGTATATTCCGGTGATAGCCTTTGCTCTCGGTATACTGTGGCTGACAAGGCTGCCGGACATAGTCGTGCGTGTTGACGGAAGCGCTTTCGGAGAAGCGAACCCGTATTACGATATGAGCTACATAATCCATCAGCCCTTTGAGTTTCTTAAGATGTTTGCGAGGACAATAAGACGAAATGCCGGACTTTACCTTTTTCAGGCAGTCGGATACAGTGTTGCGGGAAAAACCGTATTCATTTCAGATATCTATATCATAGCATATCTTTTAATGCTCGTATTAAATCAGCTGTTACAGGACAAGAAAGAGGTACCCGGTATAAGGCAGAGAGTCTTGCCTCTTATGACTTCAGCCATCATCATAGCCGGGATACTGGTAATCATGACGCTTACTTATACGAGATATGGGCGTAAGTTTATAGAAGGTGTACAGGGGAGATATTTTATTCCGCTCATGGCGCCGGTGCTTTACAGTCTTGCGATAAGCAGGATACCTTTAAGAATAAACAGAAAGTACCTGACCGGCATTGCCTGGTTTGTTTATATTGGCGTGATCATGGAAATAATGAGCCGGATAGCATATTGAAGCTGTTATAAAAAAGTCTTTCACGTTTTGTGAAAATCTGATATAATATTTTAGTAATTGTGGGCTTTTTTGGGGGATAATGATGAAAAAAAAGATCGCAGTATATGCAAACGGATGGAGCATAGATTCCCTTATGCAATCCTTGAAGGGCATTAAAAAGTACGCTGCAGAAAAGGATTTCGATACTTACGTATATCTGAGTTTTGCGACTTATTCCGAACATATCAATATAACCAGGGGAGAGCTTAATCTCTTCGATCTGGGAAACATGGAAGATTATGACGGCATCATAGTCTTTTCAACCATGCTGAATTCCAATGAAACCGCTGTCGAGCTCTGCAGAAAGGCCAGAGCAAAGAACGTGCCGGTGGTCAGCATAGGTATGGAGATAGATGACATACCGGCTGTATGCGTTGCCAATGAGACAGGAATGAGGGATCTGGTCACGCACCTTGTGGAAGAGCATGGCGTAAAGAATGTGGTATTTATCGGAGGCACCCCCGATCATGTGGACAGCATAGCAAGGCTTAAGGTGACCGAGGAAGTGCTGAAAGAGCACGGTTATGAGCTGAAGAGTGAGAATATCAAATACGGTCAGTGGGGCAATTCGGAACCCCAGAATATAGTAAGAAGGATACATGAGAGCGGCGAGGGAATGCCGGACGCTTTTATCGTGGCAAATGATGTAATGGCGCTTGCAGCTTCAACGGAACTGATAGAGCTTGGCTATAAGATACCGGAAGATGTGGTAATGACCGGTTTTGACAATGCAGCTTTCGGACAGTACAGCTATCCTGCGCTGTCTACGGTTAAGCAGAATTATGAGGAAGTGGGCGAGGAGGCCTGCGGTATTCTTTTTGATATTATAGCCGGAAAAGAGGTTACGGGCACTCATATGGTGCCTTCAAGCTTTGTCTGCGCCGAAAGCTGCGGCTGTAAGGGCGGAAAAAACTATGAAGAAATGAGGTACGCATATTGTCGTGATGCGTACAGGCGACATGTGGATGCTTCGTTGCTTGAACAGACCGAGAGAGTCTTAAGGCTGCATATATCTATGATACCCGATTATGAAGCGCTTAAGGAAATGATGAGGGATCATTATCTGGACAATCACAGATTTGAAGGAAGCGAATTCCATCTGGTGCTGAATGCCGATTATTTCGGAAATATTATGGCTGAAGAGTCCGAGATCTACGCTGACGGAATGCACGGCGACATGGATGCGATAGTCAGCATACGTAACGGAGAGATACTGCCGGAGGTAACGCTGAAAGAAGGAAAGCTGATCCCCCAGTACAAGAAGAAAAAGGGCGAGCAGCATGTATTCTTCCTTATGGCCCTGCATTATTTCCAGTATAATTACGGCTACGTGGTGATGGCCGATGAGCCTTACGTAGTCGTGGAGGATATGCTCTATCCATATATGGAGAAGCTGATGCAGTCCCTGAAGCTCCTTCGCATCAACTTAAGACTTGATACACTTAACCGCAATCTTACACGCTTATATGACAAGGATCCGATGACGGGACTCTATAACCGCTTTGCTTATGAGAACAAAGCCATGCCTCTGTTTGAAGAAAGTCTCGTGAAGAAGACGCCCATGACGGTCATGTTCGTGGATATCAATTATATGAAGCGCATCAACGACCAATACGGACATCTTCACGGTGACAATGCGATAAAAGCTGTATCTGATTCGATCATGGCCAATATGAAGGAAGGCTGGATACCCGTCAGGTTCGGCGGTGACGAATTCCTTGTGATAGCACCCGAATGCAGTGAGAAGGAAGCCAAGAAGCTGCAGAGAGTGATACTTGATGAGCTTGAAAAGAAGAATAATGACGGAACAAGACCTTACAGGATATCGGTAAGCTGCGCTCATGTGGTGACGGATCCTTTCCGTAGGGATACGCTTCAGGATTACGTGAAAGAAGCAGACGGACTCATGTACGAGATAAAACAGCAGGTGCATGCAAGGGACGGAATGCCTAACAGGTAGAAGCACTTCTTTAGTGAGGACGGGAATCTTGGAAGCTGATAAAAAAGTGAAAAGATCACATATCAATATAAATGTGAAAGTAGTGGCAGTCTGCCTGCTGCTTAACGTTTTGCCGGCACTGCTGGCCCGGATCTTTGATCTGCCGCTGTATCTGGACAGCGCCGGAACCATAGTAAGCGCATATGTCGCCGGCGCGCTGCCGGGCATTACCGTGGCTGTGGCAACCAACGTGCTCTGCAGTTTCTTCAACGGCAGTTCCCTGTATTATGTATTTATAAATGTGCTGATCGCTCTTTGCGCAGCCTGGGTCTCCAGATACGGAAAGAAGAAGGGAAAGGCATTTACCTTTCTCATGGTGGTGCTGCCCATATTCTTCGGCGGTATCATAGGGACACTCTTCCAGTGGGCGCTGCTGGGCAGGCTTCAGTTTGCCGATGCGGCTCAGATGGCTGCATATCTGAAGGAAGCTGCGGGATTTAAGAGCATACCTGCGGCAATGATAGTGAATCTGGGCATCAATCTGCTGGATAAAGGTCTCACTCTTCTTGCAGCCTATTTTATCATTAAGTTTATCCCGGGGGCAAAGAAAGAAATGCTTGCCGCCAACGGCTGGAGGCAGAAGCCTCTTAGCGATGAAGAAATGAAAAACTTAAATGCCGCTTCGGAGGACGGCAGTTATTCTCTGAAAAAGCGCATGACCATTATGCTGGTGACTGCAATTGTCTCGTTGACCGTGGTAATGGGCTGGATAAGCATAACCCTCTATCTTGAAAATGTGAGAAGGGATTATTCCGCCAGTGCCCAGGGCGCGGCGAGGTTCGCTGCCGAAGTAGTGGATGCTGCAAAGATAGATGAATACATACGTCTCGGAAAGGCGGTTATGGGCTATACAAAAACAGAAGAGCTCTTAAGGAGCATAAGAGCCAATTCCCAGGGAGTGCAGTATCTTTATGTTATCAAGATAAAGGAAGACGGCTGTTATTATGTCTTTGACCTTGAGAGCGAGGATATGCAGGCTTACCGGCCCGGTGACAGAGCCGATTTCGAAAAGGCTTTTGAACCTTATCTGCCCACACTTTTTGCAGGCGGGGAGATAGATCCGATAGAATCCGATGATATCTCAGGCTGGGTACTGACAGCCTATTCTCCTATAAAGGATGCCAACGGCGTCACGGTTGCTTATGCCGGCGCCGATGTTTCTATGCAATATCTGACGGGCTATGTCAGAGACTTCCTGCTCAGAGTGCTGTTCATCTTCTCGGGTTTCTTCGTATTGATACTGGGATACGGACTTTGGGTATCGGGCTATTATCTGATATATCCGATCAACAGCATGGTGGCGCTGACCAACAGCTTCATGCAGGGCGGCGATGATCAGGAAGTTCTCGAAGAGAACGTGTCTAAGATGAATGAGCTTGATATACGCACCAATGACGAGGTGGAAAAGCTTTATCATGCGATCTGCACCATGGCCGGCGATACTGCCGAAAAGATGAAAGAGATAAGGCATTATGCTGAAGCTACAGCGCAGATGCAGAACGGTCTGATCATTACGATGGCGGACATGGTGGAAAACCGTGACTCTGACACCGGTGCCCATGTACAGAAGACTTCAGCTTATGTAAGGATAATACTGGAAGGTTTAAAGAAGCACGGTTATTATACCGAGAAGCTGACAGATAAATACATCTCCGATGTGGAGATGTCTGCGCCTCTTCATGACGTGGGCAAGATAAACATACCCGACGCGGTGCTTAACAAGCCCGGAAAGCTTACGGATGAAGAGTATGCGATAATGAAGACCCATACCACTGCTGGCAAGAAGATACTTGAGAGAGCGATCAATACCATTAAGGGAGAGAACTATCTTAAGGAAGCCAGGAACATGGCGGCTTATCATCATGAGCGCTGGGACGGCAAGGGCTATCCCGAAGGCCTCAAGGGTGAGGTGATACCTCTTTCCGCAAGAGTGATGTCGGTTGCCGATGTCTTTGATGCCCTGGCTTCTCCGAGAGTATACAAGCCCGCATTCTCACTTGAAAAATCTCTTGAGATAATAACCGAGGGAGCAGGGACTCAGTTCGATCCACGCTGCGTCGAAGTATTCCTCGACTCCCTCGATGAAGTAAAGATGATACTTAAAAAATTTCATGGGGCGTAAGTTCCACGGGGCGTAAATGGTAGTATATAAAAACCTGAACAAGTGCATAAGAAGGATCGCAGCCCTGTTTATCACGGCTGTTTTTCTGCTGCATGTCTCCGGACAGCTGATATATGCTTCGGAAAATACCGGAGAAAGCGGACGCGGCGAAGACTATTCCCACGGCGGAGGAGGCTATGCGGTAACAGGGCAGCTGGAAGGTTACGGCTATACCGCGGAGCTGTATGATGCGGACAACGGTCTGCCTACTTCGGATGCAAATTATATCCTCAGCGCTTCGGATGGCTATATCTGGGTAGGGGGCTACAGCGGCGTATTCAAATATGACGGCAGCAGCTTTGAAAGACAGGATGCCACAAAAGGCCTTACCAACGGAAGAGTTTTTTTTGAAGACAGCAGACAGCGCATATGGGTCGGCACCAATGATAACGGCATAGTCGTTATTGACGGCGGTTCATACAGCCGCATCACCTATAAGGAAGGGCTGCCTTCTTCCTCAGTCAGAGGCTTTGGCGAAGCGAGCGGCGGCATCATCTGGGCAGGTACCTCAAACGGCGTAGTTTACCTGGATGATAATCTTACTGTTCATACCGTGGATGATGAGAAGCTGAACAATCAGTATATCATTCATATGGTATCGGCGGATGGTCGTGTATACGGGAACACCAGGGCCGGTGATGCCTTCTGCGCCCAGGGCAGCAAAGTGACTTCAATGATCAACGGTTATGATCTGGAGATAGGAGGTATAGAGACGATCTTCCCTGATCCTTATGAAGAGGGGAAGGTTTATCTGGGCACCGGAAGCGGTGAAGTATATCACGGATATTTAAGCAATAATATAAAAGACTATGAGAAGATAGATGTATCCCCGCTGGAAAGCATCTACTGGATCACTTCGGCCTGCGGCCGCATCTGGATAACTTCGGGCAGTATGGCGGGATATCTGGATGAAAACAGGAAATTTAAACTGATCAGCAATATACCCATGAACAATTCAATAGAGATGCTGACTGCCGATTACCAGGGAAATCTCTGGTTTGCTTCTTCGCGTCAGGGCGTGATGAAGGTGGTAAGCACCAATTTTAAAGACCTTACGGAAACTGCCGGAATGGAGCAGATGGTGGTGAACTCAACCTGCTTAAGGGGGGACGAGCTTTATATCGGAACTGATGAAGGGCTTAAGGTACTGGATAAAGCGGGACAGAGCGTAAGCAATGAACTGACCGAATATATGGGAGATACGCGTATACGCTGCATCAATACCGATATGAACGGTGATATGTGGCTCTGCGCATATAACAATTATCTGGGACTGGTGTGTTATACAAAGGATAACAGGATATATAACATCACGACTATAGACGGTCTGGCCAATGATGCCACGAGATGTGTAAGCGTAACAAAGGACGGAAGACTCTTAGTCGGAACCAACGGCGGCTTAAGCATCTTAAAAGACGGTAAAGTCATAAAGAACATCACTGAAACGGATGGCCTCACAAATGAAGTGCTCTTAAGCGCTGATGAGGGGCCGGACGGAAAGATATATATAGGTACCGATGGCGGAGGCATCTGTGTATACGACGGCAGCAGCATTTCGCATATCGGCAGAGATGAAGGACTCACCAGTGATGTAGTATTGAGGGTCAAGAGGGATGATAACAGGAAGCTCTTATGGATCATCACTTCCAACTCAATAGAATACATGCAGAGCGGCGTGATCAAAAATGTTGATACCTTCCCTTATAACAATAACTTTGATATCTTCTGCGATCACGGCGACGGCCTGTGGATACTGTCTTCTTACGGCGTATACTCTGTCAGCGGCACGGATATGCTGGACAATAAGATAGTGGACTATAAACTGTACAATACCGCAAACGGACTGCCTACAGTGCCTACAGCCAATGCCTTCAGTGCGTTGGATGAAAACGGCATGCTCTATATCGCGGGAAGGACCGGTGTAAGCTCGGTAAACCTTGATCACTATTTTGAACGTGAATCCGAGATAATACTTGATATCAGGAGCATTAACTGCAGCAGCGGCGATATTCAGCCCGGAGAAGACGGCAGCTACACGATACCCGCGGATGCGGGACGTATAGTGATAACTCCCGCAGTGCTGGATTTCACAATGTCCAATCCCACAATACATATGTTTCTGGAAGGGGCAGGAGATGAAGGTGTGACTGTTCCCCAGAGCAGGCTTACTTCGCTGGAGTATACCGGACTTAAATACGGAGACTACACCCTGCATGTGCAGATCGTGGACCCGATACGGGGAACGGTATATCAGGACAGCGCATTTAAGATAAACAAGACGCCGAGATTCTTCGAACTGACGATAGTAAGGATATTCCTGCTGGTGCTGCTTGCGCTTACCGCAGGCGTGCTGGTATGGAGGATAATGACGAATACGGTCATCCGCAGACAGTACGGTGAGATAAGGAAAGCAAAGGAAGAAGCGGAAAATGCGAATACCGCAAAAAGCCGTTTCCTTGCAAACATGTCTCATGAGATACGTACTCCGATCAATACCATTATGGGTGTGGATGAACTGCTCTTAAGGGAAGATGCCAGCGAGGTGCCGAAGGAATATCATGAAGTGATCGCCGGCTATGCGATGGATATAAGAAATGCATCGGAATCACTGCTTTCGCTTATCAACGATCTGCTGGATATGTCAAGGATAGAATCAGGCAAGGTGACGCTGACCGAGCAGGAATATGATCCTGCCGATGTACTGAGATCAATGATCTCCATGATAAAGGTAAGGGGTGCTGAAAAGGATCTTTCCTTTGAAGTGAAGGTCGATGAGAAGATCCCGTCACGTTTATACGGTGATGCGGGAAAGATAAAACAGATAGTCTTAAACCTTTTAACGAACGCCGTTAAATATACGGAAGTGGGCGGTTTCTCGCTGACGGTAAAAGCACAGGAGGGCGCAGAGGATAACTGCACTCTGGAGATAAGGGTGAAGGACAGCGGCATAGGTATCAAAGCCGAGGACATGGACAGGCTCTTTACCGCCTATGAAAGACTTGATGAAGTGAAGAATGTGGACATACAGGGAACCGGACTCGGACTGGATATCTCCAGACGCTTTGCCGAGATGATGGGAGGTTCACTGCGCTGCGAGAGTGTGTACGGTGAAGGTTCGGAGTTTATCTTTACCGTTGATCAGAAGATTATAGACAAAACACCCATGGGCAAATTTGTTGAACAGGATGTGGACTCTTTAAGAGGACCTTATGTTCCGCAGTTCATAGCGCCGGATGCGGAGCTGCTGATCATTGATGACAATCCGATGAACCTTAATGTCATCAGGGGACTTTTAAAACCCACCAGGATGTTCATCACTACTGCTACCAGCGGCGAGGAAGGTCTGGAGAAGGTAAGATACGGTAACTACAACGTGGTGCTTCTCGATCATATGATGCCGGGCATGGACGGTGTCGAGACCATGGAGAAGATAAGGCAGTTTGCACCGGATCTTCCAGTCTATGCGCTGACTGCCAATACGGCATCGGGCGGTGAGGAATTCTACAAGTCAAAAGGTTTTACCGGTTATATACCCAAGCCGGTGGATGGCGTGACACTGGAGAAGCTGATCATGAGGCATCTGCCCGAAGATATAATGATGAAGCCTTCGGGAGAGGATAAGGAAAGTACTTCCTACGAACTTCCCGAAGAGATGAAGTGGCTCGGAGAAGTACAGGGAATCACGGTAATTGAAGGCATCAAGAATGCAGGCGGCGTATCGACCTTCATTTCGTCGGTGAAGCTTTTCTACGATATGCTGGACCATAATGCCGATGTGATAGAAGAAGCCTGTGAGAAAGAAGATATGAGAGTGTATGTCACCAAGGTACATGCGCTGAAGAATTCGGCAGGCATCATAGGAGCAACGGGACTGGCTGAACTGGCCGGCAAGCTGGGAGAAGCGGCTAAGGAAGAAGATAAGGATACGGTAAAGAAAGAGACGGCAAGACTGCTTCAGGAATACAGAGGCTTTAAGGAAAAGCTGAAAGCCATAAGGAAGTGATTTGCCACTTCAGGCAGGTAATAGTATAATGTAAAAGATCTCCCGGATTAAAGGGATAACAAAAGATGAAAGGAAGGCAAGAGTATGGGGTACAAAGAAGCGTTTGATCTGTGGCTTAACAACGACTATTTTGATCAGGAGACCAAGAATGAACTGCTCTCGATCAGAAACGACGAGAAGGAAGTAGAGGACAGATTCTACAAAGATCTGGAATTCGGTACCGGCGGACTTCGCGGCGTGATAGGAGCAGGTACCAACCGCATGAACATCTACACGGTGCGCAAGGCCAGCCAGGGACTTGCGAACTATATCATAAAGGCAGGAACAGGTGCGAAGGGTGTTGCCATAGCTTACGATTCAAGGCGCATGAGCCCCGAGTTTGCTGACTGCGCGGCGCTGTGCCTTGCTGCCAACGGTATTAAGGCATATGTGTTTGATGCACTGCGTCCCACACCGGAGCTTTCATTTGCATTAAGAAAGCTGGGATGTACCGCAGGCATAGTGGTGACTGCAAGCCACAACCCGCCTGAATACAACGGATACAAGGTATACTGGGAAGACGGCGCGCAGGTGACACCGCCTCATGATACCGGCATCATTGCGGAAGTTAATGCGATAAGCGATTATACTTCCTTAAAGACCATGGATAAGGAAGAAGCCGTAAAAGCGGGACTTTACGAAGTGATAGGCAAAGAGATAGATGATGCCTACATGATCGAGCTTAAGAAGCAGATAATACATCCCGAGGTGATAGCTGCGGTTGCAAATGATATAAAGATCGTATACACGCCTTTCCACGGTACAGGTAATGTGCCCGTAAGACGCATACTTGCAGAACTCGGTTTCAAGAATGTTTACGTAGTGCCCGAGCAGGAAGAGCCGGATCCGGATTTCACGACACTGGATTATCCGAATCCCGAAGATCCCAAGGCCTTCACCCTGGCGCTCAAGCTGGCTAAGGAAAAACATGCCGACATAGTAATGGCTACCGATCCCGATGCGGACAGACTCGGTATCTATGCACTGGATACAAAGAGCGGAGAGTATGTGCCTTTCACCGGAAATATGTCCGGTATGCTGATCGCAGAGTATATCTTAAGAGAGCGCACAGCTAACGGGACCATGCCCAAGGATCCCGCGCTGGTGACTACGATCGTTACCACCAACATGGCGCATGCGATCACCAAGGCATACGGCGTAAAAGAGATAGATACCCTTACGGGCTTTAAGTATATAGGCGAGCAGATCAAGCTCTTTGAGCAGACCGGCTCCAACAATTATGTATTCGGCCTGGAAGAATCCTACGGCTGCCTGGCCGGAACACATGCAAGGGATAAGGATGCGGTGGTTGCTGTTATGTGCCTCTGCGAAGTGGCAAGCTGGTGCAAGAAGCAGGGCATCACCCTCTGGGATATGATGATCGACGTCTACGAGAAGTACGGTTATTACAAGGAGACCCAGTATGCGATAACCAAGAAGGGCAAGGAAGGCCTGGAAGAGATAGCAGCGATGATGGACAAGCTGCGTAAGGATCCTCCGAAGGAGTTCGGTGAGCTCAAGGTCAGGAAGTTCTATGATTACAAGGAACACAAGACCATTGATTTCGAAAACGGAAGCACAGGGGAGACCACACTGCCTACTTCCAACGTGCTTTACTTTGATCTCGAGAACGATTCCTGGTGCTGCGCAAGACCTTCGGGAACAGAGCCTAAGATCAAGTTCTACATGGGTATCAGGGGAACAAGCCTTGATGATGCGGCAGCAAAACTTGATGCGCTGACCGAAGCGGTTAAGGCTCACATTTAAAGAGTGTTTGACAGTATAAAGCAGACAATAAGATATTATAAGAGAAACGGCGCGGCGGACACTATATTGGCGGTGCAGGAGAGGCTTTGGGAAAAGCGGCATATGAAGTACAGTTATGAGGCTCCGACTAAGGAGGAACTGGAAACACAGGCTGCTGAAAGCTTCGGAAGACCACTTAAGTTCACCGTGCTTGTTCCTGCTTATGAGACTAAAGAACTGTTCCTCCAGGATCTGATATTATCCGTGACAGAGCAGAGCTATAAGGATTATGAACTGCTGATAGCGGATGCTTCTTCAAGTGACAGGGTGAAGAAGGAATGTGAGAGCTTTATGGAACAGTATGACCGGATCAGATATGTAAAGCTTGAGGAAAACAAAGGCATATCCGGCAACACCAATGCGGCGCTTGAATATGCGACAGGTGATTACATCTGTCTTCTCGACCATGATGACAGTCTTACGCCTGATGCTCTTTATCATCTGAGAAAGGCAATAGACAAGGCCGGCGGACCGGTGCTGGTCTATTCCGATGAAGACAAGTCTGACAGCTTCATGGAGAATTTCCACAGTCCCAACAGGAAAACGGATTATGATGACGAGATGTTTTTTACAAATAATTACATCTGTCATTTAAGCGCATACAGAAGCGGCGTGATCAAGGAACTGCTGCTTGATCCTGCTTTTGACGGTTCGCAGGATTACGACCTGGCGCTTCGTACAGTTGATTGGTGCAGGGAAAACTGCGGTGAGGGCTGGAGAAAAAAGATAGTACATGTGGACCGGGTGCTCTATCACTGGAGAGAACATGAGGGCTCTACTTCGGGAAATACCGATGCGAAAACTTATGCATATGAAGCAGGTAAGAGAGCGATAGAAGCGGCTCTCAAAAGAAGGGGCAGGGATGCTATGGTAAAGGAACTTAAGCATCTCGGCTTCTACAGGATAGAATACGGTGATATCTTTGCAAAGAGAAAAGACATAGGAGTTGTGGGCGGTCCCGTATACCGCCGTGGCAGGATGATAAGCGGCTGCATGGATAAAGACGGGAAGTGCATATATGAAGGCTTGAAGGAAGGTTTTTCAGGACCGGTGCACAGGGCGCATCTTATGCAGGAGGCATACGCCGTGGACATCCGAAACATGAAGGTCAGGAAAGAACTTAAGGAAAGCTATGAAAGCGCGCTGCGGGAACACGATCCGGTAGCGGCAAGTCTTAAATTCTGCAGGGAAGCAAGAAAAAGAGGATACGGGATCATATACGATCCGGAGGCGGAGTAAATGGAAGCCAGGGTAAGCGTGGTAATACCGAATTATAACGGACATGACTATCTGTCGGACTGTGTGGATTCGCTGATGAAGCAGAGCGTCAGACGGTTTGAGATAATAATAGTTGATGATGCGTCAGGGGACGGGAGCATGCAGGAGATAATGGAACAGTATCCTGCGGAGGGAGCCTGGCCTGAGATAAAGTATATCAGGCATTTCCAGAACAGGGGCTTCTGTGCCTCGGTAAATGACGGTATAGCAGCTGCCTCTTCGGAATATGTGATACTGTTGAACAACGATACGGTTGCGGACAGCGAAATGGTAAAGAGTCTGTGGAATGCCATAAGGAGAGATGATGATATCTTTTCGGTATCTTCGCGTATGATATCCCTTAAGGATAAGGATGTGCTGGATGACTGCGGTGATCTGTACTGCAGTCTCGGCTGGGCTTTTGCTCCGGCAAAGGACAAGAGCATAAAGAAGTATAAAAAACGCGCCGAGGTTTTTGCGGCATGCGGCGGAGCTTCGATCTACAGAAAGAGCATGCTTGACGAACTCGGCGGTTTTGACGAGGCGCATTTTGCCTATCTGGAAGATATGGATATAGGCTACCGAGCAAAGCTGAAAGGTTACAGGAATATGTACGAACCGGCTGCAATAGTCTGGCATGCGGGCAGCGCCAGCTCGGGTTCAAGGCATAATAAATTCAAGGTGAAGATATCCGCAAGGAATAATATATATCTTATCAGCAAGAATATGCCGGGCTGGCAGATACTGTTCAATCTGCTTCCACTGGCTGCAGGCATGCTCGTAAAGCAGGTTTATTTTATAAAAAAGAAACTGGGATGCGCGTATTTCACAGGAGTCCTGGAAGGGCTTAAACTCTCTTTTTCCGAGGGAGGCAGGGAGCGCAGGAAAATATTAAAAACCGTGCCTTCAAAACGTTTGTGGATGATAGAAGGCGAACTTATGCGAAACAGCATAAGACGTATAACAGGTTAGTTTTGCTTGTGAACTACAACATCTTGTAGTACAATATAGGACATGATCAGAGACAACCAGAAGCTGCTCAACAGAATATATGTGGTGATCGATGGCTGCGTGGTGGCATTGAGCTACATGCTGGCCTGGTTCCTTAAGTTCAGGAGCGGACTTATGGACAGCATAGAGGTGCTGCCCCCGTCTTACTATCTGTCGGCGCTTTATTTCATAGTGCCCGGCTATCTGCTGCTGTATTATTTCATGAATCTTTATGGCAGCAAGCGTTTTTCTACCAGACCGAGAGAAATTTATGACGTGGTGATGGCCAACATCATAGGCCTCGCCTGTTTCATCGTGGCGATCTACTCCTGGAAGCAGAAGGATTTCTCACGAAGCGTTATGTTCCTCTTCTTCTTTATCAATGTAGCCTGCGAAGTGACAATGCGCGGCATCATAAGAAGAGTGCTGCGGACTTTAAGGAAGAAGGGCTTTAATCTGAAGCATGCGCTGCTGGTTGGTTATTCCAGGGCTGCCGAGCAGTACATAGACCGTATACGTGAGAATCCCCAGTGGGGTTATGTGATAGTCGGCGTGCTGGATGACCATATACCTGCAGGCACCATGTACCACGGGGTGAAGGTCCTTGGCCGCATAGGCAATCTTGATGTGATACTTCCCGAGAACAAACTTGATGAGATAGGCATTTCCCTGGCTCTGACCGATTATGACAAGCTTGAGGAGCTGGTGCGTAAATGCGAGAAGAGCGGCGTACATACCAAGTTTATTCCCGATTACAACAGCGTTATTCCCACAAAGCCTTATATAGAGGACCTCATGGGACTTTCCGTAGTCAATATCAGACACGTTCCACTTACGAACAATCTCTATTCGCTGATCAAGAGAACGGCGGATATAATATTCTCACTTATGCTCATCGTTCTGTTCTCTCCGGTAATGCTGGTATCAGCTATAATGATCAAACTCACCGACGGCGGAAAAGTTATCTTCACCCAGGAGAGAGTGGGCCTGCATCAGAAGATGTTCAGGATGTATAAGTTCCGTTCCATGCGTGAGCAGAAGGAAGAGGATGAGACTATAGACTGGACAAGGAAGGGAGATCCGAGGATCACCAGCATAGGCCGTTTCTTAAGGCGTACCAGTCTTGATGAACTGCCCCAGCTTTTCAATGTGCTGGGCGGCAGCATGTCCCTGGTAGGTCCCAGGCCCGAACAGCCACAGTACGTGGAAAAATTCAAGGAAGAGATACCGGGGTACATGATAAAGCACCAGGTGCGTCCCGGTATTACCGGCTGGGCGCAGATCAACGGTTTCCGCGGTGACACATCCATTCGCAAGCGTATAGAATGCGATCTGTATTATATCGAAAACTGGACCATGATGTTTGATATCAAGATCATGTTCCTTACTCTTTTCAAGGGATTCATCAATAAGAATGCATATTGAAAGGCTTTTGCCAGATTAAAGCTGATATGATATCATATGAGGTGTTCCGGCAGGTGCCGGCGCAGATAAAAGTTAAAATGAGGAGGGAATTTTAAATGGGTAGTGAACAGCTTCAAGGACTCCTGGGACCGGCTTTAGTTATTGGCTTCGTGATCATTCTCGTGTTATGTATCATAGCCGATAAAAATTCAAACAAAAAATTTCAGAAGAAGATCGATACGAAATATAAGATAAAGGATAAACTGGGGCAACTCAGTATCACGGAGGATAACGAGATCCTCATGTATCTCCCCTCAGGTACGCTGGCGGGCTATAAGCTGTTTAAGCTCAGCGAGATTTTCTATATAGGAATGAATACGATCCCCACAAAGGCAAGCATGAACATGCTGGCATACTGCTTCATGGATGCAAAGAAAAAGCCGATGAAAGGTGAGTATCTGACGCCTTCACGCAAACCTTTGCTGCAGAAGAATATGACAACCTTCAGCGCTGCTAACCAGAAAGAACTGGAAGAGATATATGAGTTTATAAAGAAATATCTTCCGAACGTGGGTAAGGTCGTCAACGGTAAAGAAGTTTGATCCGATGAAAACAGATATCATAATACCGGTGTACAAACCGGACAGACGATTTGAAATACTTCTTAAAAGACTTCATAAGCAGTCATATCCGATAAACCGGATAATCGTTATCAATACGGGACGCAGGTATTATGAGGATTATTTTTGCGGCAGGGACATCTGCAGCATTTATGACGATGTAGTTTTAGAACATATTGAAGAAGAAGAATTCGATCATGGAGGCACCAGGCGCAGGGCAGTGGAAATGTCCTGTGCCGATGCCTTTTTGTTTATGACTGACGATGCGCTTCCGGCGGATGATAAGCTGGTAGAGGAACTGATGCGCCCTATTGAGAATGGTGAAGCAGCGCTTTCCTATGCCAGACAGCTGGCTGATAAGGATGCTGACATACTTGAGAAGCTTACAAGAAAGTTCAACTATCCGGAAGAAAGCAGGCTAAAGAGCGCCGAAGATCTAAAGACCATGGGAATAAAAGCCTTCTTCTGCCCTAATGTCTGCGCAGCATACAACAGGAAGATCTACGATGAACTGGGCGGTTTTGAAGAGCATATGATCTTTAACGAAGATATGGTCTACGCCAGAAAGGTTATAGACGCCGGATATAAGATAGCCTATGCAGCCGAAGCGAAAGTTTTTCACAGCCATGATTATAACGGACGTCAGCAGTTTTCAAGAAACTTTGATCTCGGTGTATCCCATGCCATGCATCCGGAGACCTTTGCCGATGTACCGCCCGGGGAAGAAGGAAAGAAGCTGGTATTTACCCAGGCCCGTCAGCTGCTTAAAATGGGGAAGCCGCTCAAGGTATTTAAGCTGGGCTGGCTCAGTGCCTGCAAACTGGCAGGCTATAAGCTTGGGAAGAAGTATGATAAGCTTCCGAAGAAGCTGGTAAGGAAATTTACGATGAACCCGGGATTCTGGGAACAGAAAGGATAAGAGTGCATAAAATGGAAAAAAACGGGGCAAGGACAGCAATCTGTGCGTTGATACTCTCACTTATCGGTATTGCTGCCACATACCTTTATCAGTGTCTGTTCTGTGTTATTGACGCCGGAGAGGTTAAAACACAGATCCGTCTGATATTACTGTTCTTGAGCGGGCTGCCTGTGGTCATTACAGAGCTGATCTTTGTTTTGCTTGCGATCAAGCGACCTGGGTGGGAGCTTAAATATGTGTGCCTGACTCAGATCATAGCATCTCTGCTGTTTATAGGGCTGCTGCTTACGCTTTTTCCGCATATACCCATACCTTACATACTGATACCGGCACGAGAGATGGCCGGGAATTTCCTGCAGCTGCTCATAGAAATGTTTGCAGGGGCAGCGGCAGGCATCTGTCTGCTGGTCGGTCTGATAGTATTTGCGATTAAATGCAGAAAGCAAAAATAAGGAGGTCGGACCTCCTTATTTTGTGCTATAAAGTTTGCTAAACCACTAAATATGTGGTATAATATCATAGTTTGTAAAGCCTGTCGGCCCCTATGGAGGAAGGGGAGTATGGTTAGCGCCGGGCCCGGAAGGGTGACGAGGTTTGGCAGTTATCGAAACATTCGGCGGATGCTGCCACGGTCTCTGGCATCAGGTCATTGATCGTAAGAGAGGAAGGAAAAAGCGGAATCAATACCGTAACAGAGGTCCTCTCAAGGATAAGAAGAGAAGATATCAAAATTTTGGAGGATTTTATAATGAGAGTTGTTATACAGGAAGATTATGCAAAGATGTGTAAATGGGCAGCAAGCTATATAGCAGCAAAGATCAATGCTCACAAAGAGGACAGACCTTTTATACTCGGTCTTCCCACAGGTTCTTCACCCATAGGCGTGTATCAGGAACTGGTAAGGATGAACAAGGCAGGAGAAGTTTCTTTTGCAAACGTTGTCAGCTTCAATATGGATGAATATCTGGGCCTGCCCAGAGAGCACGACCAGTCTTACTGGTATTTCATGCATGACAATTTCTTTAACCATCTCGTAGATATGAAACCCGAGAATATCAATATATTAAACGGTATGACCGACGATCCTGAGGGAGAGTGCAAAAGATACGAAGAGAAGATCGCTTCCTACGGCGGCATAGATCTGTTCATGGGCGGTATCGGTGTGGACGGACACATCGCATTCAACGAGCCCTTTACTTCGCTTGCATCAAGGACAGGCGTGAGAAACCTTACAACAGACACACGTATCGTTAATTCACGTTTCTTCGGCAATGATCCCGAAGCAGTTCCTGCACAGGCTCTTTCCGTAGGTGTAGGTACCGTTACCGATTCTAAGGAAGTGCTGATACTGATCAATGGTCACAATAAGGCAAGAGCTCTTGCTGCTACGGTTGAAGGCGGCGTAAGCCAGAAGTGGACCTGCTCTGCGCTGCAGATGCATAACGGCGCAATAATCGCCTGCGATGAAGCAGCCTGCGGCGAGCTTACTGTTGATACCTACAAGTATTTCCTTGACATTGAGAAAGGAGAAAGACTCTGATGTATACCATTAACGATCTCTATGATCTTGAGCATACCCTGGCAGCAGATTACCTTAAGGGCTTTACTTATCCCTGGGAAGCGCTGAAGGGTATAAAGGATATGATAATCGCACTCGGCGCAACACTTGGCGATGAATATGAGGAAAGAGAGCCCCAGGTGTGGGTACACAAGACAGCAAAGGTTTTCCCGAGCGCTTATCTCGGAGCGCCCTGCATCATAGGACCTAACACCGAAGTGCGTCATGGCGCATTCGTGCGTGGTTCGGCTCTCGTAGGCGCTGACTGTGTTGTGGGCAACTCTGTGGAACTCAAGAACGTGATACTTTTCGACCATGTGCAGGTGCCTCATTACAATTATGTAGGTGACAGCATCCTCGGCTATTATTCGCACATGGGAGCAGGCAGCATTACTTCAAACGTTAAGTCCGATAAGAAGCTTGTCATCGTTCACAACGGTACCGAGCAGATAGAGACAGGCATAAAGAAGTTCGGAGCTATGCTGGGTGACCACGTGGAAGTAGGCTGTAACAGCGTATGCAATCCCGGTACGGTGATCGGACGCTACAGCAATGTGTATCCCACATCCTGCGTAAGAGGTGTGGTTCCCGAGAACAGCATCTTCAAGAACAGCGGTGAGATAATACACAAGGAGGACAGATAAATGGGTAAATATTTCGGAACCGACGGCTTCAGAGGTGAGGCTAACAAGAATCTTACTTTTGAACATGCCATTCAGATCGGACGTTTTCTTGGCTGGTACTACGGCGCAAATCAGGGCAAGAAAGCAAAGATCGTTATAGGCAAGGATACACGCCGTTCCTCATATATGTTTGAATATGCGCTTTGCACCGGACTTATGGCTTCAGGGGCAGATGCTTATATCATGCATGTTACTACTACTCCCTCGGTAGCTTATATCACAAGAGTAGATGATTTTGACTGCGGCATCATGATCTCAGCATCCCACAACCCTTACTATGATAACGGCATCAAGCTTTTCAACGGTCAGGGTGAGAAGATGAACGAAGGCACAATCCTGGAGATCGAGGATTATATCGACGGAAAGACTACCGTTCCCGTATCCGAAAGAGATGGCATAGGACGCACGGTTGATTATGTATCGGGCCGCAACCGTTACATCGGTTATCTTATTTCCATGAGTAAGTACGGCTTCAAGGATAAGAAAGTAGGACTTGATGTGGCAAACGGCGCATCCTGGCAGATCGCAAAGGGCGTATTCGAAGCTCTCGGAGCCAAGACCTATGTGATGAACGATAATCCTGACGGCTACAATATCAATACGGACTGCGGTTCCACTCATATCGAACATCTGCAGAAGTTTGTTGTAGAGAAGGGACTTGATATAGGTTTTGCATTTGACGGCGATGCTGACAGATGTCTCTGTGTCGATGAAAAGGGCAATGTTGTTACAGGCGATCACATCCTTTATATCTACGGTCTGTATATGAAGGAAAGAGGAAAACTGCTCAATAACAAGGTAGTAACAACGGTTATGAGTAACTTCGGTCTTTACAAGGCTCTTGATAAAGTAGGTATAGAATATGACAAGACCAAGGTCGGTGATAAGTACGTTTATGAAAATATGATCCAGACCGGAAACCGTATAGGCGGTGAGCAGTCCGGACATATCATCTTCTCAAAATATGAGACCACCGGAGACGGCATACTTACCAGCCTTAAGATGATGGAAGTAATGATCGCAAAAGAAAAGCCCATGAGCGTGCTGGCTTCACCGGTTGTATTCTATCCTCAGGTGCTCAAGAATGTAAGAGTTAAGAGCAAACCCGATGCACAGAATGATCCCGACGTAAAGGCAGCAGTAGATAAGGTTGCTGCGGAACTGGGAGATACCGGAAGGATACTGGTGCGTGAAAGCGGTACCGAGCCTGTGATCCGTGTTATGGTTGAGGCTGAATCCGATGATATCTGCGAGAAATACGTTGATTCGGTCATCGATGTGATAAAGGCGAAAGGACACCTGGCATAAAAATCACAATGTTTAAATATTTTTATCACAATTCCGTCACAAAAGAAAAATAGAATAGGTTTCAACAAAGGTTGAAAGACCTGTTGAAGACTTAAAGGGAAAGGGAGTGTCGGATATGAGTGAGATAAATGAAATGATGAATAATAACGGTGAAGAAAGGAATGAGAATCCTTACACCAGATCATACCAGGCTGACGGAAGCTATAGAGAGGTACATCCCGATTATAACGGACAGTACAGATACAGCTTCAATCAGACGGAAGGGCAGACTGCAACTTACGGCAACGTAAATGTTGCACAGCCTAAGAAGAAAGAGAAAAAAGAAAGAAAGACCACACTTGCCGGAAGGATCGCTGCGGCGATCCTGACCGGAGTGATCTTCGGAGGAAGCGCAGCAGGCGCGATGTACGGTGTGAATAAGCTCACCGGAGTATATGACAAGGCTTCCTACAGCAGCACGGCCCAGAAGAGCGAAAAAATGGCCGAGAAAAAAGCGGAGACGGCAAAAGCTGAAGTCGCTAAAGAAAAGACGAAAGCTGATGCGGTTACGCATGAATACAGTAACGAAGAAGAAAAAGACAGTAACGGCATACAGGCAGGAACTACAGCGGTTGTAACGGATGTTACCAAAGTGGTTGACCGTGTAATGCCCGCAATAGTAACGATAAACAACAGTGGTTCATATCAGTATTTCTATTATACGATGCCTACCGAATCCGAAGGATCCGGAATAATAATAGGCTCTAATGACGAAGAACTCCTGATAGTAACGAATCATCATGTTGTAGAAGATAATGAAGAGCTTTCGGTCACTTTTGTAAATGATCAGACTTATAAGGCTCTTGTAAAAGGCAGTGATTCCAGCAGGGATCTGGCAGTCATAGCAGTCAGACTCGAGGATATGGACGATGAGACTCTGGATGCCATAGATATAGCACAGATGGGCGATTCGGATTCCCTGAAAGTCGGTGAACCTGCCATAGCAATAGGTAACGCGCTTGGCATAGGCCAGTCTGTTACAACCGGTGTTATCAGCGCTCTTGACCGTGAGCTTGAGATGGATAACATCAAGGGTACTTTCATACAGACAGATGCAGCCATAAATGAAGGAAACTCCGGTGGCGCGCTCTTAAATATCAACGGTGAGGTCATTGGTATCAATTCAAATAAGATCGGCGGATCCAAGGTAGAGGGTATGGGTTATGCAATACCTATCTCAGCTGCAAGACCCATAATCGAGAATCTGATGACCAAGACCACACGCAGCCTGGTTCCTGAAGCGGACAGAGGATATCTGGGCATAACCGGCGCAACGGTAACAGAGGAAGAAGCTCTGTATTACGGATATCCCCAGGGTGTATATGTAGTCAGTGTAACTGATGATTCTCCGGCAGACAGGGGCGGACTTAAGAAAGGCGACTACATAACTTCTTTCGACGGAGAGACAGTACAAAGCATGGAACAGTTACAGAAAATCCTGATGTATTACGAGGAAGGCACCAAAGTTGAGGTAGGTGTGACAAGAGTAGTAGGTAATGATTATAAGGATGTATCACTCGAAATAGAGCTTGGTGATAAGAGTGTAATAGGAAGAATAAATTAAATGTCGAATAAAAATAAAATTAAGAATGAATAAATACTGAAAAGCAGACGGGTGGCGGAAACCACCCGCTTTGCTATATTTAATTAAAACTAGAATTAATATATGAACCTAAGGAGGAGATCATGAGCGAAGGATATGAACAGGTCTGCAGTATCTGTCACAGAAGTGAAAGGGATGCGGGCAAGATGATGAGGATGCCGATGAATATGTACATCTGCAGTGACTGTATGGACAAGATATCCGGCATGATCGATGACCAGATGGGCAACATGAACGGTGCCAACGGAGCTATAGACCTCAATAAACTGATGGGCATGTATGGCACGATGGGTGTGGATAACGAACAAAAGTTAAATAAAGATTATGCGAACAAAAAAGAGGGTGCTGCTAAGAATGATAGTGAATTAAATATGGATATAATAAAAAATCCTGAAATAAATTTGGGTGATACTCAGAGCGAGAAAGAGGAGAAAGAAGAGAAAAAAACTACAGGCCCCAAGGTTAACTTCCTGAGTTTCGCAGATCTTCCTTTTATGAACCTGATGGGAGGCGGCAGGACAAGAGTAAAGAAAAAAGATAAAGAAGATTACAAGCCATTGCTTGAGCTGGACAAGATACCTGCCCCTCATAAGATAAAGGCCATGCTGGATGAATATGTGGTTGGGCAGGAATATGCCAAAAAGGTAATGAGTGTGGCTGTCTATAATCATTATAAAAGAGTCGCTACTCATACAATGAATGACATAGAGATAGAAAAATCGAATATGCTGATGCTGGGACCCACCGGCTGCGGTAAGACCTATCTTGTACGAACGCTGGCAAGGATACTGGATGTTCCTCTTGCAATCACGGATGCCACTACCCTGACGGAAGCCGGATATATAGGCGATGATATAGAGAGCGTTGTGAGCAAGCTGCTTTCGGCTGCAGATAATGATGTTGATAAGGCTGAACAGGGCATAATCTATATAGACGAGATAGACAAGATCGCAAAGAAGGAAGACAGTAAATCCAGAGATGTCAGCGGCGAAGCTGTCCAGCAGGGATTGCTGAAGCTGCTGGAGGGCGCGGACGTTGAAGTGCCGGTAGGAGCTTCCTCTAAGAATGCCATGGTGCCGACAACAGTCGTTAATACTTCTAATATACTCTTCATCTGCGGCGGAGCCTTTCCGGGATTGGAAGATATAATAGAAAACAGATTGAAAAAGACTACAAGTATGGGCTTTAATGGAGAAGTTAAAAGCAAACTTGATAAAGATAAAAACATACTCCAAAAGGTTGAAACAGAAGACATCAGGAAGTTTGGCATGATCCCCGAATTCGTAGGACGTTTACCCATGGTCTTTGCCCTTGAGGGACTTGACAAAGACATGATGATACGCATCCTCAAAGAGCCTAAAAATGCCATACTCAAGCAATATCAGAAACTGCTGGAATTGGACGAAGTCAAACTGGAATTCAACGAAGAGGCCCTGGAATACATCGCCGAAGAAGCACTCAAGAAAGAAACCGGAGCCAGAGCGCTTCGCTCCATCATTGAAGAGCACATGATCGACATCATGTACGAGATCCCCAAAGACGACAATATCGGAGTCGTCACGATCACCCGCGAATACCTCGAAGGCAAAGGAGCTCCGCTCATCAGCCCAAGGGGGTAATCATAGCATTGACGTACGTACGCAGTCCGGCAGCAATTGTCATACCCTGCTAAGTCGCATGGAATGAAAATTGCTGCCGGCTGCTTAATTACTTCAATACAGATCATTTTTCTATGGTTTTCATAATTCTATGTTATTTCAGGCAACATTTTTCTTTTATAAACTCTGTGGCAGATATTTACTCTGCTATAACTCTCTGCGCTGGAGTTAAAGATTATCTGCGAAAGACCGCTTGCTTCGGAGGGATTTTTATTGAAACATAAATTGTCTATTTTGCTGGTTTCTTCAGTCTGTTTTTTGATATGTGAATTCGATTTTTTGTTATTACCTGCTTTATTGTAAACTATGTATATTATGGTTAATCGGTAATCCGGAGGATAGTTGCATATATGTTATGTAAACTAAAAGGGCGTAAAGTGTTTATGTCAAATAGAAAGTGAATGAAAAGAGTAAAGTGGTTATGTGGAAATATTATGTAAACATAAAATAAGTGGGATATAATCATATAATAATAATAAATATAAAATAGATAATAGCGTAATGTATTTGAATATTGGATATATTAACGGGTATAAACAAAGAGAAGATATATATGACAGATAGATGACGAGAAAAATGAATTATAGAATTATGTAAACCAAAATAATGCTGGAAATATTATGTAAACCAACATTATATGGTATACGAACTTGCTATAATATGCCTGATCCTGCTTGAAATAGTTTACATAATATATATAAGTCCCTGCTTATGTGCCTGCATTTCACGTGTTTTACATTACATAACACTACATTTCGATACTGCTTTTGGGGGCGGATCCAGTATTGTAAAAATGAATTAAGGCTGAAAACATGCGTTACAGGTGTAAATTTTCAAAAATATAAACTAAAAATAAACAACTATATATGTATCTGAGTCGATAGTTGTCTTTATCGGTCAATGAATAGATAAGACTGTCCGGCTTCATCCTTCATAATTAGCACGAAAAAGCAGGATAACCGCATACTTAGGGTATTTACATATTCTTGAACTACTTATGTAAAGAAGTTTACTTAAGTTAATACACGAAAAGCTGTTCAAAAGATGTTGAAAAGTCGTGTGTAAAGGATATGGACAGAGCAGGGACTTACGTGCTATATTCATGCTCACACACAAAACGCATCCTATTCGGGAATATCTGATCACTGTCCCCGGGCGCATATTGCGCCGATGTTTCGGAGGGACAAATTTATGGATAAGTACGGAATTAATTTCTTTAAGCTCAGGTTCTTTTTGCTGTTTCTGTCGGTACCGCTATTGTTTTATATTTCAAAGATGCCGGTCAGAGCCGGTGGAGACCGTCTGGTCGCTACAACAGAAAGTATAGTCAGTACCGATATCTATCATCACCATTCGGCAAAGTGTTCCGAGACCATCAACTATCGCTGCCGCGGTAAAGCAGTAAAGATACCCTCAGGCTATTTTGAGAATGAAAGAATGTACAGGGTAGAGTGTACTGAAATACACGGAAACGGCTATCTGTCGGATCTGGACCCGAGGCTGGTCGAACAGATGCATGAGGATTGCACCGCAGACAATATGACCTCTGAAGAGGCAGATGCGTTTATCAATGAACATTGGAAAGGCGGATATCATGATCTGGTAATGACGGGGCTTCACTGCGGTCTGGAAGAAGGTGAAAAGATAGGCAAGATCAGTATCCTTCATAATAAGGAGCTGCAGATAATGAATCTGAGGATCGAGGGAGGCGATATTGCGAAAGTCGATTCTTCCTTCAACATGGGAACTGTCTACGATGACGATAACTATGGCATCGGAGGAGGTGAGTTATATATATCTTATGATTCCAACGGTAAATATATAGGTACATACACATACAGGGACGTTGAGAGCGGGGAGGAATTCTCGGGTTCCCTTGAGTATGTGATCACCCATCTTCCGATCACGGTCAAATACAGCATAGACGGAGTAGTAAACGATCAACTTACCAATACCATGCAATACGGAGGAGCACTGCCTCCCGTATCAAAGCCCGTAAAGAAGGGGTACAGGTTTATGGGCTATTATATGAACGGTGTGCGGTACTATGATGAGAATTGTCAGCAGGTAAACGGGACAGATACCGGTTTCCCGGATATGAGTGTGACCTTTACGGCACAATGGGTTCCCGAAGAGTATACCATTGAATACGCGGGATACAGCTTTAAAGTGAAATACGACTCCTCATACAGAGGGATCATACCGGATCCCTCAAGAGCACCGGAGGGCTACGAGCTGGATAAGTTCTGCATAGGAGATGTGGAACCTTTTAATAATGACGGAAGCGCTAAATATTCCAGCTGGGTATGGACCATCGGGACCCAGGGAGTGCATTCCGTAACGGAAGTATGGAAGGCAAGGCATTTTGAACTGAAATATGGGGATCCGGACTCTAACGGAGGAGAAGTGCCCGGGGCAGGCAGCGTTGAGTATGACGCTGCGTATCCGAAGATAACTCCGGTTATCTGGAACACACCAAAGGGGCACGAGCTTGAAGGAATATATTTTTCGGGAGAAAAACTGTATGACGAAAAGGGTGAGCCTCTATATTCGCAATGGAAATGGGTGCCGGATTCCGGAGACGACATCGGGCTGGAAAATAACTGGAAACCCAAGGTATACAGGATATATCACGGACCTGTGGGAGCTTCGGGCAAACCGGCCTGGTCTGCGGACGTAGAGTACGGCTCATCATATCCCGGGGTAAAGATCTATACTACGGAGGTAAAGAACGGATATAAGGTAGATGGGCTGTTTATCGGAGATGAAAAGATATATGACGGTAAGGGCGAGGCTGTAGGACTCTGGCTTTGGGACTTTGAAGAAAGGGAACTGTATCCGGAGGTAAGATGGGTGGCTAAGAGCGCAAAGATCAAACTCCCCGGTTATGATGAAGAACTGGACATAACCTATGATTCCGATTATCCGCCGATCCCGGTTCCCGAACCGGAACCCGGAATGGTATTTGAAGGCTATTATCTGGATGACGATCAGGTATATGACGCTGAAGGAAAACCTACGGGAAAATGGAGATGGGACATAAGTGACGGAGCGCGGCTTAAGCTGAAAGCCAGATGGACACCCAAGAAGTATTCGATTTTCTTCGGACCGGATCATGACGGAGACGGTGTAGGCGACCTGTTCATCTGCGTTACCTACGGTGAGCCGTATCCGGCGATAACTCCGCCTGTATATGAAGATGGCGAGGTTTTTGACGGCTTCTATATTAACGGGGAAATGGTGTATGACAGGAACGGCAATCCCAACGGAGTATGGAGATGGGATCCCGAAGAGTATCCACTGGAGGCAAAGACACATATCCTTCCGCCTCCTCCCAAGGAAGAAGCGGTTCCGGAAGCTGACGGGGACAGTGATAAGAGTTCTGATCACGATAAGGACGGGAGTAACGAGGAAGACCGGGACAGAGAAAATAATAAGGACGGAGATAAAGACGACGATAAAGACAGCGATAAAGACAGCGACAAAACAGCGGATAAAGACAACAATAAAGATAATGACAAAAATAACGACAAAGACGGCAATAAGGATAGGGATGGAGATCATGAGAATGAAAGGGATGAGGATGATGGTAAACGGGATACTGATAAGGACAATGACAAGGATAAAGACGGTGATAAAGACAGTGAAAAACCCGAAGAACATGATAGTGACGACAGCCCTGATAAGGAGGCCGGCCCTGACAAGGACGGCGATGATGAGATAAGCAAGCCCGCAGAGCCTGAACCCGACAAGGATCAGAAGGTAGATGAGCTTGATGATGACAAGGACGGGAAAGATGAGAAAAAAGAAAAAAAGAAGCGCAAGCAGCAGAGTAACGTATCTGAACAATCAGATTCCGACCGTTCAGATTCCGATCAGAATGATGATCCGGGTGATGATACAACTGCGAACAGTGGCCGTAATGACAGTGAAAGCAATGTGAGTGATCCGGAAAAAAGGGACAAAAGCACCAGTGTCAGTGAAAATGCGGCAGATGATGAAGCTGACGGAGATGAAGGGAATAAGCCCAAAAGCAAGGACAGGCGGAAAAGCAAAACAGATACGGCAGATAAGATAAAGTCTGATATGCATGCGTACAGAGAGGAAATGTCCGAATTCATGTTAAAAAGCGAAGACGGGGATGAACAGGAAAGCATAACCACGGTTTATTCGGGACTGATGGACAGAAATATGAATACCGACGAGCTTATGGAACAGCTGAAGGGCAGGGCCGGGAAAGATACGGATGCGGAGGACACAGCAAAAGCAGCGGCAGCTGCCAGGAAGGAAAAGGTCATGAAAGTGGCAAAGGCAGGAGCTGTTACTGCGGGTTCAGCCGCCGGAGTGGCAGCGGTCTATGCCGGACTGGTCTATCTCTTCGGAATGGCGGAGATATACAGCATCTGTCCTGATGGCAGGAAGAAGCGTCTGGGTAAACTTGCGATAAGCGAAGAAGGGGACGGTTTCATGGTCAATATAGGCAGGAATATCCTGAATGCCTGTGAGACAGACAAGCTTAACATGCGGCTTTCGGCCTTCTTTGTTTCGCGGAACAAAGACAAAGAGATGATCATCAACAATGACGGAAGGAGGCAGCAGGAATACATACGCAGGGAAATAGTAGTGGCGGTATAATACAGTAGATTCGCGTTTGCAATGATACGCGCCGGCAGGCAGTCTTAACAGGCTGCCTGTTTTGGCTGAAGCTGTGGCTTTAAGGCTTGAAAGCAGGGGATAAAAAGCGTAAAATATGGGCTATGATAAACATATTCAGGGAAATGGAAAATGCAGGTGTGACGGAGGCTGCCGTAAGGCTCCAAGAGGGCAGGACCCAGGCTGTCACCGAGTATATACTCAAGCGGCTGGTACTCGTATGTGAAGATATACGAGTTACGGATGTAGACGCGCTTAGTTATCTTGAGATACTCTTTTACAGGGTGCTGGAGGATAGCAGGATCGCCAGGAAGGACAGGGCTCTTATCCATATTCTTGCCAAGATGGAAGAGGACCTGGAGTTTTCAACCCGTATCTTCGGGGAAAGAGCCGGCTTCATATTGGATTTTCTTGAAGCTGATACGCTCATCAAGGCTACATCCAAGACTGCAAACGAAGCTGAAAAGGAAGTACTCGGCAAGATACTTTATATAAGAAGGACTTTTTTTGAAGAGGCGGGAGTTGAAGCGGCGCCTCAGGTCAGGAAGCCCATGGAGACCGCCGCTTATCTTGATGAACATGTGATAGGGCAGCGTGATGCCAAGGTTGCGATAGCGACGGCTGTTTACGGACATGAAAAAAGGATAAGGAATCCGGAAAAACGTTTTGTTCCGGATGTGGTATTGCTGATAGGCCCCACAGGCTGCGGTAAGACCGAGATAATGCGGCGGATAAGGGATATCACAGGACTGCCCATGGTATTTACCGATGTTTCTTCTCTCGGAGCCAGCCAGTTCAGAGGGCGTCATAAGGAAGACATACTTCTGGAACTCTATGAGAAAGCGGGAAAGAAGAAATCATTAGCTGAAAAGGGCATAGTATTCATGGACGAGTTTGACAAGATATTATTGCCGGCCATATCGGACAGGGGCGTGAATGTCCATGATGATGTGCAGTCGCAGCTGCTGACCATGTTAGAAGGCAGCGAGGTGGAACTGAAGCTGGAATCCCAATCCTTCCTGCTGGACACATCCCGCATGCTTTTCGTGCTGGCAGGCGCTTTCCAGGGGATAGACGAATATATCAGACAGGGAATAAAAGAAAGAAGCAGCGTATCCGGAGGCATAGGCTTTAATGCGATGCTCGATAAGGAAATGGATGCTTCGTTCATCAGAGAGAACATAGATCATGAAGTACTGATGCGTTACGGAATGAAGAGGGAACTGGCGGGCCGTATATCAAGCATAGCTGTACTGGAAAAATTAAGTAAAAAGGATCTGATAAGGATACTGACCGAACCTAAGGACAGCATCACTTCAAGACTTTCAAGAGAACTGAAGCTGTCCTGTGATGCCGAACTGGTATTTACCGAAGCTGCTCTTGAAAAGGCAGCTGAGCTGGCCCTGAAAGACGGTTCGGGAGCCAGGGCCTTAAACGGCATCATGGGAAATGCGGTAAGGGAAGTGTTGTACAGAGCGCCGGATCTTAAGGAACTGAAAAAAGTCGTGATCGATGAGGACGCTGTTACCCGCAAAGGCTGCGCCCGTTATATCTTTGAAGAGAGCATAGAAGAAAAACTGGACAGTTACACCGCTGAAGGAAATCATTATAATGAAGAGAGTTTTTGAACAGCCGGATGAGGAGCTGAGTCTTAAATATCTGGATGACAAACTGAAGGAGTATGAGCTTGAGGGCGGGGAATTCTCTGATCCTGAGCTGGTACGGGATTATCTTCATGTGCTTTTTCATTATCTTCTGAAATTAAGGCCGGGGATGGAACATAATACGGACAGCATGCTGAAGCTTATGGGAGCCAGCTTCAAGCAGAAGGGCTACCGCACGGCTTTCTGGGCAATAATCAAAGAAGCGGGTTCGAATTACCCGGAGGATCCCGTGTTTTATATGGGAAAGACTCTTGAGGGAAGGATAGGCAACGAGGATATCGAAGAAGTATTCCGTTTCATGGAATACGAACTGATGAAGGAAGAAGATGAGAGCGAGAGAAACAGGGATCTGGGGCTTTTAGCCATCTGCCGCATCCGATTCAGAAAGAACAGGATCGGAAACATCCGGATGAAAAGAAGGGCAGCCAAAGCCGAGAAGGATGAAAACGGCGGCTTTCTGGCCCAGTGCAGGCAGTTCGTTAAAGAGTATACACCGGTAAAGATAAAGGAATATCTGGACCGCTATGTGATAGGTCAGGACGAAGCGAAAGAGATGCTGTCCCTTGCCGTTTACAATCATTATTTAAGGATACTTCATCCTGAAGATAAACTGATAAAACAGAACATGCTGATGATAGGGCCGACGGGCTGCGGAAAGACCGAACTCATAAGGCGGCTTTCCGAACTGATAAATCTTCCCGTGGTCATAACGGATTTTTCGGGGGTGGTGGCCACACCCTGGAAAGGCAGGAATAAGGAAGAGGCGCTATACAACCTGTATGTCAAGGCGGGACGTGATCCGCTGCTTACCGAATGCGGCATAGTCTTCTGCGATGAATTCGATAAAGTAATACCCAAGAGGTCATACAGCCTCGGCAGCGATATTAATGATGAACTGCAGGGACAGCTTTTGGGCATGTTCGAAGGTACCGAGCTGGAGGTGCCGCTGCAGGACGGAGGGCAGAGCCAGGAAATACTCATGCTGGATACGTCAAATATCCTGTTTATCTGCGCGGGAGCCTTTGAGGGACTGGATAAGATAGTTAAAAAGGATATTTCGGGAAGCGGTATGGGCTTTGGCACGGAGGTGTCAAGCGCAAAAAACTTTGAACTCGAAGGGAAGATGCTGAAGACAGAGCATCTGATCACTTACGGCATGAAACCTGAGCTGGCAGGCAGACTGTCAAGAGTGAGCGTACTGAAAAAACTGGACAGACAGATGCTGAAGCGGGTGCTTATCGAGCCGGAGGATTCCATATTGGAACGCTACAGGACCGAGTTTATGATCGATGATGAAGTGAAACTTATATTTACCGATGAAGCATTGGATGAGATAATAGACAAAGTGGATGGGATGAAGATCGGTGCCCGGGGGATCAATTCGGTGATACATGATATACTTGCGGAGGCTCTTTTTGAAGTACCCTCCCTTAAAGTCAGCGAAGTGATCGTAACGAAAGCCGCAGCCAGAAAAGAAAGCAAACCTGAATACCGCGAGGAGGCAGCAGGATGAAGAAAGAAAAGATGGGAAAAATGCAGAAGGCGATGCTTCTTTGCACCGTTCTGCCTACGTTATTACTTGGGATTATCATAGCTTTGCTGGCGGTATATCTGTCAAGGACCGCGCTTGAAAAAGAAGTAGACAGTTCCCTTCTTGCCAATGCCACCATGCTTCAGGGGATACTTGAGGAAGACTATCCGGGAACCTATGTGATGATGGAGGATAAGAAGCAGGGCATCGTTGCCATGTTCAAGGGAGATAAGGAACTTACCGGCAATTTCGCGCTTATAGATGCAGTTAAGGAAAGCAGCGGAACGGAGCTGACGGTTTTCTATAAAGATACAAGAATACTGACTACCATAATGAAGCCTGACGGAACAAGGGCTGTGGGTACAGGAGTGAACACGGCCATAGTGGCAAGAGTGGAGCGCACGCTGGAGCCTCTGTGCGTAAGAACGGATGTGGACGGTGAACTGTACAGAGCCTGCTATATACCGCTTCAGAACAAAAACGGTGAGTTCTTTGGAATGATAGGCGCAGCAAGAAACGCAGAGGAGATGACCAGGAAGGCCAATGCGATGGATACGCCGATATGGATCGTAACGGTTTTGGGAACCCTTGTGGCCAGTCTTATCAGCATAAGGTATACAAGCGGCGTGATCGAAGCTATCAGAAAGATACACCATTTTCTGGGCAAAATGGTATCCGGAGAGCTGCACGGCGAAATGGATATGACTGTTACTACAAGGGAAGATGAGATAGGCGAGACAGGAAAATCCATAGTGCGCATGCAGGGAGCCATGCAGATACTGGTTGAGAGGGATCCTCTGACAACACTTTATAACAGGCGCTTTGGTAATGCCAAGCTTAAGCATATCGCAGAGCGCTCAGAGGTGACCGGGGAAGGCTTTGCCATTGCCATGGGTGATATAGACTTCTTTAAGAAGGTCAATGATACTTACGGGCATGATGCGGGTGACCATGTGCTTAAGACCGTATCCGATGAAATGAAGAGACTGATGGCGGCAAGAGGCGCGGCTGTCAGATGGGGCGGTGAGGAATTCCTGCTTATGTTTGAGAATACCAAATTCGGTCCGGCCATGCATTCTTTGGAATTTTTCCTTGACAGGATACGTAATGCGGAGATATTCTATGACGGTGTGCGTATTCCTATAACCATGACCATGGGTATTATAGAAGGACGCAGCGATAAGGATCTAGGTGAACAGATCAAAGCTGTTGACGAGATGCTTTACTACGGCAAGGAACACGGCAGGAACCAGCTGGTGGTATCCACAGACGAAGAGGTAGCAAAAGCTATCAGGGAGAAATGGGCCGAGAAGGAAGAGGAAGAGGTTGTAGAGACCGTGATCACCTTCCCGGAAGATATGCTGGATTCCGAGAATCTGATGATCCTGCTTGCCAATAAGATGGAGAAGGATATCGAGGGCGATACCTCTGATAAAGAAGAAGTAAAAGAAGAGTAAGATGAACGAAAAAGAAAACAAGATGGGCGTGATGCCCATAAACAGACTGCTTATCAGCATGTCACTTCCGATGATACTGTCGATGCTGGTGCAGGCTTTCTATAATATAGTAGATTCCATATTCGTAGCGAGGATAGAGGACGTATCGGGAACGGCGGGCACAGCGGCGCTGTCGGCTCTCGGCATGGCCTTTCCTTTTCAGATGCTGCTGGTAGCTTTCGGCACCGGCACCGGAGTCGGCGTTAATGCCATGCTTTCAAAGGCGCTGGGCGAGAAGGACATGAAGTCGGTAAAGAAGGCGGCCAATAACGGTGTTTTCCTTTCGCTATGTTCCTTCCTGGTATTCTTTCTTGTAGGTTTATTCCTGGCTCCCACACTCATCGCTTCACAGAAGGGCGAGGGGCTTACCCTTGAATACGGCACCCAGTATCTGCGTATAGTATGCATGGGCTCCATAGGTATCTATATGCAGTTCATCTTTGAGAGACTGCTTCAGTCCACAGGCAAGACTACCCTTTCGATGATCACCCAGATGACAGGCGCCATCATCAATATCATCTTAGATCCGATACTGATCTTCGGACTCTTCGGTTTCCCGGAGATGAAGGTGGCAGGCGCTGCCGCTGCGACGATAACGGGACAGATCTGCGCAGGCATTTTCGCATTTATACTTAATAAGAAATATAATAAAGAAGTAGAACTTGAGCTTAAAGGCTTTAAACCCGACCTGCCTACGATAGGACGCATTTATTCGGTAGGTCTGCCTGCGATCATCATGCAGTCCATAGGTTCTGTCATGACCTACAGCATGAACCGGATACTTAACAGCTTAGAGCCTGCGGCAGTTGCGGTATTTACCGTATACTTCAAGCTGCAGAGCCTCTTCTTTATGCCCCTCTTCGGCATGAACAACGGCATTATCCCCATACTTGCATTTAACTACGGCGCAAGGAAGAGAAAGAGGATGACAGCCGTTATAAAATGCAGTATGATATATGCGTTTGCGTTTATGGCTATAGGTTTTGCACTGTTCCAGGCTATACCGGAGGTGCTGCTCAAGATCTTTGATACGGGAGACGCAAGTCTGATAACGCTTGGTGTTCCGGCTCTCAGGATCATAGGCTGGCATTATCTGCTCGCCTGGTTCTGCATCATAGCAGGAACCACTTTCCAGGCACTTGGCAACGGCGTATACAGTATGATAGTATCCGTGGCAAGACAGCTGGTGGTGCTGGTGCCCGCGGCATACATACTCGGGAAGATAGGAGGCTTGTCATTGATATGGTGGTGTTTCCCCATAGCAGAGCTCATGAGCCTTGTGGTGTCGGCTTTCTTCCTTATAAGGATATACAGAAAGATCATCGCACCGATACCGGAATAGTTACAGCTGCATATATGCGGGTATGGCGGAATTGGCAGACGCGCCAGGTTTAGGTCCTGGTGGGAGACCGTGCAGGTTCGAGTCCTGTTACCCGCACTGAAAAATCGCTGTGGTAAAACACGGCTTTTTGTGATATCATATTGCCATATGCGATAAAAACAAAAAATTTATATATAGCAAAGGAGAAAAAAAATGGATCTTTCACCTCTTCAGAAAGCAAGATACGAGTACCAGCCCAAGCTTCCCGGCATGCTCAGAGGCGGCATCGCTGAGATCTGCGTTAAGGATGGCGCTGCAACCGAAAGCGTAGCGGATCAGGACAAGATAAAGGCCCTTTTCCCCAATACCTACGGTAAGAACGAGATCACATTCCAGAAAGGAGCCAATACTTCCGCTGCAAAGAAGCAGGTAGTAGGCGTTATCCTTTCAGGCGGCCAGGCACCCGGCGGACACAATGTTATCTCCGGTCTTTATGATGCATTAAAGGCTACCAATTCAGAGAACGTTCTGCTTGGTTTCAAGGGCGGCCCCGACGGACTTCTCAAGGACGATTATGTTGAATTCGATGACAAGTTCATCGATGCATACAGAAATACCGGCGGATTCGATATCATCGGTTCCGGAAGAACAAAGCTTGAGACAGAGGAGCAGTTCAAGATCGTTACAGAAGTTGCAAAGAAGCACGGCCTTACAGCGATTGTTATCATCGGTGGTGACGATTCAAACACAAACGCAGCTGTTCTTGCAGAGTACATGGCTGCAAACAACACAGGTGTTCAGGTTATCGGATGTCCGAAGACCATCGACGGCGACTTAAAGAATGAAGATATCGAAGCATCTTTT
>JAEEGL010699119.1_pt1 | contig 49721 bp, 46 predicted proteins | sample 9134231 | NCBI WGS metagenome assembly JAEEGL01 (sample SAMN16246548, study PRJNA631951) | gut metagenome | biome: gut microbiome; feature: rumen; material: fiber-attached | host: Bos | place: Iran: Karaj | collected 2018-10 | reverse complement strand
TTCGCGCTATGCCAACCGTATGCCTATCGGAACCGAGGAAATCCTCCTCAACTTCAAGCCCGAAACCATCGTCCGCTTCTATAAGGACTGGTATCGTCCCGATCTGGAGGCCGTCATCATCGTTGGCGACATCGATGTCGATCAGATGGAGGCCAAGGTGAAGGAGTACTTCACCGACAACAAGATGCCTGCCAACCCGAAGCAGCGTCCCTACTACAATGTTCCCGACAACAAGGAGCCCCTCATTGCCATCGCTACCGACAAGGAGGCTTCGTCGGCCAACATCCAGATGTTCTGGAAGCACGCCCAGGCCCCGAAGGGCACCGTTGGCGACTATCGCCAGATGCTGGTGCGCAACCTGGCTGAGAATATCATCAACGCTCGTTTTGCCGAGATGGCTGAGAAGGCCACCGCTCCGTTCCTCTATGCCGGTGGCGGCTATGGCAGCTTCCTTGCCAAGCTCGACTGCGCAGTTCTGACTGCCTTCCCGAAAGACAACCGCATTGAAGAGGCTACCGCTATGCTGCTCAAGGAGATGAAGCGCGTTGACGAGCACGGTTTCCTGCAGACCGAGTTGGATCGCGCCAAGGAGAGCCTGTTGGAAAGCTACCGCAAGGCTGCCAAGGAGCTCAACAAGACCCAGAGCAACGCCTTTGCCGACGAGTATACGCAGCACTACCTTGAAGGCGACGTCATCCCCGGCATCCGCCAGGAAGACGCCTATGCCCGCGAATTTGTCCCCGAAATCACTCTCGAAGAGGTCAACAATGTCGTGAAAGACTGGATCACCGACGAGAACCTTGTGTTTGTGCTCACCGCTCCCCAGCGCGACGGCTACAACGTTCCCACCAAGGACGCCATCGTGAAAATCGTTGCTGACAGCAAGAAAGAGCAGACCGAACCTTGGGTTGACACCTACAAGGACGAGCCTCTCTTCGACAAGGAAGTGAAGGATGTGGAGCCTGTGGTTCTTTCGAAGAACGCTGTGCTCGACTATACTGAGTATGTTCTGCCTAACGGTGTCCGCTTCGTTGTGAAGAAGACCAACTACAAGGAGGATGAAATCCAGATGCGCAGCTTCGCCAATGGCGGCTCGGCACTCTATGCTGACAAAGAGGCCTTTATGGTAGGCAATGTGGCTGAGTTTGTCGATGACGCCGGTATTGCCAACTTCAGCAGCACTCAGCTCAACAAGAAACTGCAGGGCAAGACTGTCAGCGTCAGCCCCTATATCAGTGGTACCAGCCAGGGCTTCAGCGGCAGATGCGTTCCCAAAGACATCGAGACTATGATGCAGCTCGTTGACCTCTACTATGAGGCTCCGCGCAAGGATAAAGAGTCGTTTGACCGTAACATCGAGGCTACCCTTACTCAGGTGCGTATGGCCGCTGCCAACCCGCAGGCCAAGTTTATGAAGGACTTCTACGAGATGGCCTATGATCACAACCCGCGCCTTGTCGTTATGCCGACCGAGGAGAATGTCAAGAGCATTGACTTCGACCGTGTATATGAAATCTACGGCGAGCGCTTCGCCGATGCCAGCGACCAGATCTTCTTCTTCGTGGGCAACGTGAGCGACGAGAACATCAAGACTATCGCCAAGTATCTGAACATCCTTCCCGTCAACGGCAAGCAGAAAAATGAGCCTAAGCTTGATAAGGGCCCGAAACTGGCCAATGGCGTTAACCACAGCCTGACGCTGGCCGGTACCGACAAGCAGGGTATGGTTCTCGTTATGGGTGAGACCAAGGGCTTTGCCGGCAAGGCTGACCTTCGCGAGCGCATCGCTGTCACCGCTTTGGGTGAGGCTCTGCAGATTCGCACCACCGAGGTTATCCGCGAGAAGATGGGTGAGACCTACAGTCCCTATGCCACAGCATCCTATGATATCGATTTCGACGGCGAAGTCAGCTGGCTCTTCTACCTGCAGTGCGCCCCCGAGAACTGCGCAAGCGTTGAGAAGGCTGCCATCGACCTGATCAAGGAGTGCATCAAGAAAGGCTGCGACCGCGAGACTCTGAACAAGGTTAAGCTGCAGATGATCAAGGAGCGTGAAACCCAGATGCAGGAGAACGGCTTCTGGATGGGCCAGATTATGGGTAGCTACATCTACAAGGAGAACCGCGACGCTAACATCACCGACTATGAGGCTATGGTCAACAGCCTGACGACTCACGATATGAAGCGTCTGGCTCGTCGCTACTTCGACCTGAACCACTATTCGGTGGGTACCCTGAAACCTGAGAATTAATTTTAATGGTTTATATTTATGAGTGGCAACGCGCTTAGGCGTGTTGCCACTTTTCTATAATTTGCGTTATGGTGTCGATTAATGATTATCCTTTCCTTTCGTCGCGCGACCCCGAGAGCTATAAAGGCGACTATGGCCACACGCTGCTTGTCGCAGGCTCGTATGGCAAGATGGGCGCCGCCGTGCTTGCCGCCCGTGCCTGTCTGAGAGCAGGGGTGGGGCTGCTGACGGTGCATACGCCGCGCTGCGGTGTGGAGATACTGCAGACGGCCGTGCCTGAGGCTATGATATCGATTGACGATGGCGAGCGTTGCTTTTCGTCGCTGCCGGCTCAGTTGGAGCGTTATGACGCTATCGCTGTCGGTCCCGGCATCGGGACGGGCGATGCCACGCAGAAGGCTCTCTTGGAACTTCTGCAGCATCGGCCTGCGGGCGGCGGATTGGTGCTTGACGCCGACGCCTTGAATATCTTGGCACAGCACCCTGAATCGCTCCATCTGGCCTCGGGTGCAATCATAACGCCCCACAAGATGGAGTACAAGCGTTTGTTCAGCGATGCCGAGCCACAGCAGATGGCCGACCTGCACAATCTGGTTATTGTCGGGAAAGCGCACCGTACACAAGTCTTTGCGCCACACTGCAAGCCTCTGGCTAACGAGACGGGCAATGCTGGTATGGCTACCGCCGGCAGCGGCGATGTGCTTACAGGCATTACGCTCGGCATTATGGCTCAGGCTATAGCATATTCGCGCAGGCACAGAAAGGAGATGTATACCACGCAGGATATTGCGGCGCTTGCGGTGAACATCCACGGCAAGGCGGGAGACTATGCTGCATCGCATCGTATGCAGCCATCGGTCATAGCGTCCGACATCGTCGATGCTATACTTCTTTAATGATTACTTTTTGGTGGGATTAATCTCTTCCATCAGGTCCTCGTTGACATCGAGAGGCTGGTAGGGATGTGCTTTGCGCTCATTGCACAGTGTGCTTTGCTGCGAGGCGCAGATGCACCCGTTGCGCTTGCCACTGTATGGGTCCATACCGGCGCAATGGCGCTTCAGCTCTCCGTTGCGGCGCACCAGCGTTTTGATGCCAAGCCCGGCAATGCATAATACCATAATGATTACGGCGGCGATGAATATGGTTATAACTGCTTTCACGAACTGATGGATAAAGAAAAAGGCTGTTGGTAGACAGCCTTTTTGTTCATTGGCTCCCCAAGTAGGACTTGAACCTACGACCCCCTGATTAACAGTCAGGTGCTCTAACCAACTGAGCTATTGAGGAAGGTTATTTCCCTTTCGGGATTGCAAAGGTACAACAAAAAGACATTTATCCAAATTTTTTTCAATGTTTTTTTGCGTATATTTGTGAGAACATTCGTCAGCAAAAAGATGGATATCGACCTTTTCTCAGACATAGTCAAGAGCTTGATTCTTGACAATGATGAAGTTACGTTGCCAGGATTGGGGACGTTCGTGTCTGAGTTGATGCCATCGACATTTTCAGACAAAGGCTACACGATCAACCCTCCTTACCGCCGCCTGTCTTTCCGTCAGCGCTCCGGTTCATCCGATTCGCTGCTCGTTGACTTCTATTCGAAGACAAACGGCATCGATACAGATAAGGCCGCTGAGATTGTCGGGGATTTCCTCGAGGGGCTGAAGGAGACTCTGAGCTCAAAGAAACTGGTGGTCTTGCCTGGTCTTGGCCGGTTGAGGGCCACAAAGGAGAACGCCTTCTTCTTCATCGCGGATGAGGATCTGGACATATTCCCTGATGGGTTCGGTTTGGAACCGGTGTCCCTGAAAGCGCATGAGGAGGCCCAGGAGGCCCCGGTCACCGAGGACCCTGCCCCAGCCGCCGAGGACCCTGCCCCGGCCGTCGAGAACCCTGCCCCGGCCGCGGAATCTCTCTCTTCGGCAGTAAAGCCGAAGAAGAACGGTCGTTTCCTTAAAATAGTACTCGGCGTGGCAGGGTGTCTGATACTGGCCCTGGCGCTATTCGTCATCCTGTCGAGATTGGCCCCTGATTTTGTCGACCATTTGCTGTACAACAAGGAAGAACTGATGATCATCAATTATCCTGATCCTAATGTTTGAATTGATATATCCCGTTGATCCAGCCCCGCTGCTTCCTCTCCCGAGTGCCGACAAGCCGGGGATCCGTTCGCTTGCCGGCGCGGAGATGTTACCTGTGGTGGAAGAGAACGGCCTTGTGATCGGCCAGGCTCCCAGGAAGGAGGTCCACTCAGGACTTAAGCTACTCCATCCTGTCGTGCACCTCCATATCTTGAACCGTTCTTCAGAGTTGTTCCTTCAGAAAAGATCCATGAAGAAGGATTTGCTCCCCGGTAAGTGGGACACCGCTGTCGGTGGTCATGTGGATTATGGCGAGCTCCTTGAAGTCGCGCTTTACAGGGAGGCTTACGAGGAGCTGCGTTTCACTGCTTTCAATCCTATATATCTAAGGACCTACGTCTGGGAAAGCTCCACGGAAAAAGAACTGGTCAATGTGTTCGCTGCGGTGGGCAATTTCAAAATAGATGTGGTCAATGAAGAGGTGGAAGAGTGTCGCTACTGGACCATGGAGGAGATATTCTCTTCTCTCGGGAAAGGAATATTCACTCCTAATTTCGAGCACGAGTTCACTTCTTTCAAAGATAATCTTTTGGCTCTGTTGTAATGGAGACTGAAATCGGCAAATTCATCAGGGACCAGTTGTCTGTTTGGCCGCTGGCTGCCGCCAATTACCGGGATCTCAGGAAGGTCAGGACCAAGACTCTGACTGTCAGGGGAGTGGATGTCATCGTTCAGTTCAACCCTTGCAGAAAGGTATCATCCGAGGCGGCTCTGGATCCGGAATCAATTGCGGGAAGGCCGTGTTTCCTTTGCCCTGAGAACCGTCCCCAGGAACAGTACAATATTGATTTCGAGGGACGTAAGGGGAAGAAGTACCGCATTACTCTGAATCCTTTCCCGATCTTTCCTCGTCATCTTGTCATCTCGAGTGTCCATCACATCCCCCAGTCAATCTGGAGACGTTATCAGGATATGCTTGATTTTATCAAGGAAAATCCTGATTACCAGTGCTTTTACAATGGTCCCAGGAGTGGGGCTTCCGCACCTGACCATCTTCATTTCCAGGCTTGTCCCAAAAGGTCAATGCCCTTGGTGGAAAAGATTGACTCGTTGATTGATTCACAAGCTCCGGATCTTACGTACCTCACGAGCATAAAGGAGGCCCGCCTCTATCACATGACAGGGTTCGCCAATGGGCTCTACGTCCTTCGGGCATCCACTCCGAAATCCATATCCAAGCTTTTCTACAGGCTCCTCGATTGCGCTCCGGTTCACGAAGGGGAAGACGAACCGAGGATGAACGTCATCTCATGGAAGACTGACATCGAATTCAGGACTGTGGTGATATTCAGAAGCAAACATCGGCCTAGGCATTATTTCAGCGATGGCCCCGGGCATCTTGCCATGAGTCCAGGGTGCGCTGACATGGGCGGCGTTTTCATTACCACCCGCGAGGATGATTTCAATAAGCTTGATTCGGCCCTTCTCGAGGAAGTCGTCAAGGAGGTGACAATCTCCGAGGACGAGGACAAGGGGATAATTTGGCGGTTGACAAGGACCCAGGAGAAGCTGGAGGTCGGAATAATGTCTTCGGAAGAAATCGTGTTCGAGATAGTCGCTGACGGGGCAGGTCCCCAACGAGTGGCCTATCAGGAGGGCAAGATATCATATAATGGAGCTCTTTATGACGAGTTGACCTTCGAGGCCCAGACAGAGGATGCCATGTTCGCCCGCCCGTCTTTCATCCTCCATGATGTGACAATAGGAGTTGACTTCCATTGGGAACGCAAGATCACTCGGCAATATGCCGGGACGCTGAAGTTCATCGTCGAGGAAGGAAAGGTCACAGCGGTGAATATCATCGGCGTTGAGGATTATCTGCTTAGCGTGATATCCTCCGAGATGAAACCCTCCGCCGGACTTGAGTTCCTGAAGGCCCATGCCGTGATATCCCGCTCATGGGTGATGGCCCAGATCCGTAACCGCAAGTTGAAGGCTTCCAGGACGTTACCTGTGGAAGAACTTGAAAGCATGAACAGTGTTCCGGCTTTGGTCACAGCGCTGGATTCCAGAATGGCCGCCAGCCCGGACTCTGAAGATCAGGGAGGAGAATACATCAAATGGTTCGACCATGATGACCACTCCAGGTTTGACGTTTGCGCTGATGATCACTGCCAGCGTTACCAGGGATTGACCAAGGCGATCGGGCAGACAGCCAGAAAGGCTGTCGACCTCACCTGGGGAATGGTGCTGACTTATGGAGGTGAGGTCTGTGACGCCCGTTTCTCCAAATGCTGCGGAGGACGCACGGAATTGTTCAGTACATGTTGGGAAGAGAAGGAATATCCTTATCTTCAGTCATTTCCGGATACCCCGAACGAGACCGCTGGCGCTTGCCCGTTCTGTGACACATCTGACGAAGGAATCCTTTCGCAGGTGCTGAATGACTACGATCTTGAGACGAAGGACTTCTACAGGTGGAAGACGGAATATACTCGGGAAGAGTTGTCATCGCTCGTCCGCGGAAGGTCAGGCATTGACTTTGGGACCATCCGGGACCTTGTCCCTGTCGAACGCGGGCCATCGGGCCGGTTGAAAAAGTTAAGAATAGTCGGTGACCGCACCTCCATGGTGATCGGTAAGGAATTGATAATAAGGCGCTGGCTATCTGACTCCCATCTGAAAAGTTCAGCTTTCGGGGTCAAGTGGGAAGGCGACAAAATCATTCTTGAAGGATCCGGCTGGGGACATGGTGTCGGCCTTTGTCAGATTGGGGCGGCAGTGATGGGGGCGAAGGGATATTCCTTCGAAGAAATATTGAGGCATTATTATCCAGGCGCGACAATAGAAGAATATGAATACGAGTAAATCTCCTTGGTTGTGGGTCCCCACATTGTATCTTGTGGAAGGGCTTCCTTACGCCATCGTCAACACAATCGCTCTTGCGGTCTTCAAGGATATGGGGGTCGATAACGGCACACTCGGTCCATTGACGACGCTGATCAGCCTTCCGTGGCTCATCAAGCCTCTCTGGAGCCCTTTTATGGATATATTCCGGAGCAAGAGATGGTGGATCCTCATCACGCAATTCACAATGTTGGCTGTGGTGGCCCTGATAGCCCTCATGCTGCCAATGTGCTCGATGACCGTTCTATTGATCCTGTTCGTCATTGTCGCGTTCGCCTCCGCCACTCATGACATATCGGCTGACGGCTACTACATGCTTGCCTTGGACAGGCAGCGCCAATCCTCTTTCGTAGGGATCCGCAACACCTTCTACAGAGGTGGGCTTGTCCTTGGACAAGGGCTTCTGGTCATGCTTGGCGGCGTGTTGCAGAAACGCACGGGGGACGTGGCGCGGTCATGGGCGGTCGTCCTATTCATCTCCGCCGCGCTTCTTGCCTGTGTCGCCGTCTATCACCTTTTCCTGTTGCCAAGGCCCGAGGAGGACGTGGACAGGCGCTCGAAAGATTCCGCTGTCAAGATCTGGTCTGAGTTTGGCGAGGCTTTCCGCTCGTTCTTCATGAAGAAAGGTGTATGGTGGGCGATAGCTTTCCTGCTTCTGTACCGCCTTCCCGAGGCACTTTCCCTCAATCTCCTGTATCCTTTCTTCAAGGATGGTCCTGAAGTCGGAGGATTGGGAGCCGGCACTCAGATGTACGGCCTTGTGTACGGCACTTTCGGAGTCGTGGCTCTTCTCCTGGGTGGAATCCTGGGAGGGGTTTACGCTTCCCGCCGCGGTTTGAGAAAGTCCATGTGGCCCATGGCTCTCGCTCTTGCCCTGCCATGTGCGGTCTATCTGCTGATGGCGATATTCCGTCCCGTCAGTGTGTGGCCGATAGGATCCCTGATCGTTCTGGACCAGTTCGGTTACGGGTTCGGTTTCACTGCCTACACTCTTTTTATGATGAGGTTTGTGGACGGTCCCCTCAAGACATCGCACTATGCCATCTGCACAGCCTTCATGTGGCTCTCGATGAAACTTCCAGCGATCTTCGCCGGCTATCTCCAGCAATGGCTGGGGTATGTCGGTTTCTTTACCCTTGTGATGGTCTCCTGCCTTGGCACCTTCGCCGCCGCTGTTATCGCCCGTTCGAAGATCCTTGCCACCGATCAGGAATCCGTCTCGAATAATTGAAACTTTTGATGATATGAGAACTCAGCTGATTCTTATGGCGGCGGCCTTGCTTTTGTCGTGCCGTACCCAGGCCTCCGGAGAGGCTCCGGCATCCTCGCCGGCCGCGCTTCCTGTCGCGACCTCGTCCATCCCGGTCGTGAAGGTCGGGATAGAAGTCCTTGAGAGCAAGGGGTTTGAGGGCCTGAAAGGGAAGAGGGTCGGTCTTGTCACGAATCCAAGCGGAGTCGACCATGAGCTTAGGTCGACCATCGATATCCTTCATGCCGCACCGGAGGTCAATCTGACGAAACTTTTCGCCCCGGAGCACGGAGTGCGCGGTGACATCTACGCCGGAGGAAGGGTAGAGGACGGCAAGGATCCCGTGACAGGTCTCCCGGTGTTCTCTCTCTATGGAGCGACCCGTAAACCGACTCCAGAGATGATTTCAGGCCTGGATATCGTCGTCTATGACATCCAGGACATCGGCAGCCGGTCCTACACCTTCATCAGTACTCTTGGCCTGGTGATGAGGGCCTGCGCGGAGCAGGGAATAGAAGTCATGGTTCTGGACCGTCCTAATCCTTTGGGTGGCAATAAGGTCGAGGGGAGCATCGTCGAAGACGGCTTCCACTCATTTGTCAGCGAGTTCAAGATTCCCTACATATATGGGCTAACGGTCGGAGAACTGGCCACCTTGATCAATGAGGAAGGCCTCAACTGTGGAGAGAAGGGCAACGAGAAGCCCCTCAAATGCGAGTTGAGCGTTGTCCCGATGGAAGGGTGGCATAGGGACATGCTATACGAGGACACCAAACTACCATGGGTCCTTCCTTCTCCCAACATCCCATATCCCCAGTCCGCAATCAATTATCCTTCCGCCGGAATAGTCGGAGAGTTCCAAGGCTATTTGAATATCGGGATCGGCTATACCCTTCCGTTCGGCGTTTTCGCTGCCGAATGGATTGACGCCGACAAGCTTAAGGCCAGGCTGGACAGCTATCAACTCCCTGGAGTAGCTTTCCGGACCATCCATTTCAAGCCATTCTCCGGCAGTGCGCAAGGCAAGCTGATACATGGGGTTCAATATCATTACACCGATTTCGAGGCCGCTTGCTGTACTCTCACGCAATTCTATGTGATGCAGGCTGTTGGCGAATTATATCCTTCAAAGAACCCTTTCAAGCTATCTTCCGGGCGAATTGGAATGTTCGATAAGGTTTGTGGTACGGATTATGTAAGGACGAATTTTGAGAAGCGACTGAAAGTCGAAGACATCGCGGACTACTGGTCTAAAGATGTGTATAGTTTCAAGGAGCTCTCCAGAAAGTACCTGATGTACGAGTAACTACTAAAACTACTGTAATATGAAAAACATCCTTAACATCGCGATCGCATCGATAGTGGCTCTTGCCATGGTCGCGTCTCCTGTGGATTCATATTCCCAGAATAGATCTTCCTCGGGCAGAAGCTCGACGTCTTCAACCTCCAGTGCCAGAAGCTCTTCTTCAGGATCTTCCTCCAGAAGTTTAGGCAGTGTCTCCAGAAGTTCTTCCCAGAGAAGTTCCGCCGCGGCTCCCCAGAGAAGCTCCGGCAGCGTCTCCCAGAGAAGTTCCGGCAGCGTCTCCCAGAGAAGTTCCGGTAGCGTCTCCCAGAGAAGTTCCGGTAGCGTCTCCAGAAGCTCTTCCGGATCGTCCTCTTCCCGTAGCTCGCAAGTGAGCGGCAGCTCCTCCCAGAGAAGATCCGCCACCACTTCCTCTTCCCGTAGCTCACAAGTGAGCGGCAGCTCTTCCCAGAGAAGTTCCACCGGGACTTCCCAGAGAAGCTCCGCCACCACTCAGAGAAGTTCCACCGGGACTTCCCAGAGAAGCTCCGGCAACGTCTCCAGAAGCTCTTCTACCACCTCCAGGAGCTCCAGCTCCAGGGTCGCTCGCCCTATCGGACAAAACTCCACTTCAAGGAGCAATGTTTCCCGCAGCGCCGCCAACAACGGTACAAGGGAGAGGTCACAGGCAGTCGGCAACGCTACTCGCGGTGGTTTGACCACCTATGACAAGAACGCTGTCCGCACCGGAAACGATGTGATGAAGGAGACCCGCAATGACTTTATGAGGATTGGCGAGGACAGGAATGTCCACAGGATCCCTCCGAGGGACCGTGACTTCCTCCCTTACAACCATCCTGGCCACTTCTGGGGTCATGCGCCTCACTACTACGGCTACAGGGTCAGCTACCTGCCTCCGAGGTACAGGAGACTGACTTACTGGGGTGTCGAGTACTGCTTGTATGACGGCATCTACTACAGGCCCTACGGTGGGTACTGGGTAGTCTGCAGACCTCCCTTCGGAGTTTGCATCGACATGGCGATCTCTGATCTGGTATTCTCCAGGGTACGTTTCTCGTACTACTACAATACCTATAGGATCTACAACGCGATCGATGCCAACAACAGGGTAATCGACGAGCAGAACAGGATCATCGCCCAGAACAATGCCACCATCGCGGCGCAGAACAACGCGCTGGCCTTGAACACAACCAGGGCTAACGACGCTTACACCCTCGCCAACAGGCTTGGACTGGTGCAGAGCTACGCTTATGCCGATCAGCCTTACTACTATCAGGACGGTGTGTTCTACATCGTGAACTCCAAAGGTCAGTATGAGGTCATAGTCCCTCCGGCCGGAGCTCTTGTCGAGGAGCTGCCTGACGACTACGACACCATCACCCTCGATGGAGTACCTTACTACAAGGTTGACGACACCGTCTACAGGACCACCCTCGTGGAGGGCAAGCCCTATCTCGAGGTCCTTGGCCAGATGTACGGCAAACTCGCCCAGCAGCACAACTATTACTCCAACGGAGCCAAATACAACGACCTCTATTGATCTGATGGAAAAGCTCAAGGATTTATTCGAAAGCTACACAGGTCAGAGAGCCACGGAAACGGAGGAGTTGACATCCTCCGGCAGTAACAGGAGATATTTCCGCCTCAAGGGTGGAAATATCTCTATTATTGGCGTGGTCGGGACCAACAAAGAAGAGAATAACGCTTTCATTAAATTAAGCCGGCACTTCACCGGCAAGGGAATCAACGTTCCGAGGGTGCTGGCTGTCTCGTCTGACGGGATGCGCTACATCCAGGAAGATCTCGGAGATGGCCAGTTGTACAAACTTGTCACTCAAGGGAGGGAGAGCGGTGAATATAGCTCCGCCGAGCGGGGACTGCTTCTCCGGGCCATGGAAGAACTTCCGAAGATCCAGTTCAAGGGAGCCGAGGGTTTGGATTGGTCTGTCTGCTATCCTGAACCGGCTTTCAGTGAGCGGATGATAATGTTTGATCTTAATTATTTCAAATATTGCTTCCTTAAAGCGACCGGGCTGGATTTCAATGAGGTCACTCTTCAAGAGGATTTCGAGCGGCTTCGTGATGATCTCATGAGTGACATGGGGCAGACTTTTATGTGCCGCGACTTCCAGGCAAGGAATGTGATGGTCAAAGATGGGGAACCATATTTCATTGATTTCCAGGGTGGACGCCGAGGACCAATCTACTACGATGTCGCTTCGTTCGTCTTTCAGGCGAGAGCCCGTTATCCCGAGTCCCTGCGTAAGGAGATGATTCAGACTTACCTGGCTTCCCTCAAAGGGTATATGCCTGTCGATGAGGAAGTTTTCCAGGACAAACTCAGGCTCTTCGTCCTATTCAGGAGCCTACAGGTACTTGGCGCTTATGGCTTCCGGGGATATTTCGAGAAGAAGCCCCATTTCCTTGCCAGTGTCCCGTTCGCTCTTGGGAATCTTCGCAAGCTTCTCCAGAAGCCTTTCACGGCTTATCCGTATCTGAACCAGATTCTCACCAAGCTGACAACCATGTCTCAGTTCAACAGCATTGTTGAGGATAAACGCTTGGAGGTGAGGATATTCAGCTTTTCCTACAAGAAAGGGATCCCGGCCGATACCTCCGGTAACGGCGGGGGATATGTCTTTGATTGCAGGGCGATCAACAATCCTGGGAAATATGAATATTACCGCCAGTTTACAGGGTTGGACGCGGAGGTCATAAAGTTCCTTGAGGACGACGGGGAAGTCATGAGATTCCTCGACAATGTCTATCCTCTTGTCGACGCTCATGTCAAGCGCTTCATGGAGAGGAAGTTCACCCACCTCCAGGTCAGTTTCGGATGTACTGGAGGCCAGCACCGTTCCGTCTACTGCGCGGAGAGCCTGGCGAGGCATCTGTCGGATAAATTTGACATCAAGATCACGGTCTCGCACCGTGAGCTGGACATTGAGAAGATCCTGTAGATGAAAGCTTTGATATTCGCCGCTGGGCTGGGGACCCGTCTCAAGCCATTGACAGACACCATGCCGAAAGCACTTGTCAAAGTCGGTGGCAAGCCCCTTCTTTACCATGTTATCACCAAGTTGAAGTTGGCCGGGTACGATGATATCGTGATCAATGTCCATCATTTTGCCGATGCGATTATAGATTATGTGAGGGCGAATGACGATTTCGGCATTAAGATATCTTTTTCTGACGAGAGGGATCATCTGCTTGAGACCGGTGGCGGAATATTTCATGCCAGGCACTTGCTTGAAGGGGGACCGTTTCTTATCCATAATGTGGATATCCTTTCCGATCTCGATCTCGGGTGGTTCAGGGCCCAGGCAAGGCCGGAGGCGCTTTCCACGGTGCTTGTCAGCGACCGGGTCACTAAACGCTATCTCCTTTTCGATGAGGAAATGAGGATGGTCGGGTGGACCAATGTCGCCACCGGAGAGGTCCGTAGTCCTTATCCCGGGCTTGATCCGTCAAAATGCCGGCGCTACGCTTTTTCCGGGATGCATTTGATTTCTGACAGAATTTTCACTATATTTGAGGATGATGGTTGGGGAGAGCGCTTTCCGATAATGGATTTTTACATTAAGGAATGTGCCTCTCATCCTATCTATGGCGTGATACCGGACCATTTGAACATGCTGGACGTCGGAAAGGTTGAGACCATCGCTGAAGCTGAGACATTCATTCAAACTCTCAAATATTAAGCATTATGGCTAAAGGTAAATTATGGTCCGAGTTCAAGGATTTCGCGATGAAGGGTAATGTCATTGACATGGCTGTCGGTGTGGTCATCGGCGGTGCCTTCGGAAAGATCGTCACCTCATTGGTGAGCGACATCATCATGCCCGCTGTGGGCGCTCTGTGCGGGGGACTCAATTTCACAGATTGGAAATGGGTCATCAGCAAGGCGGTAGAGGAAGGTGGAGAGATTGTCAAACCCGAGGTCGCTATCTCATGGGGTAACTTCCTTCAGGTGATTTTCGACTTCATCATCATCGCCTTCTGCATCTTCATGGTGATTAAGGGCATCAACAAGGCCAAGGCACTCAGCGAGAAGAAGGAAGAGGCTCCCGCCGAGCCTGAGGCTCCGGCTCCGAAGCCTGACGATGTGGTTCTTCTCGAGGAGATCCGTGACTTGCTCAAGAACAAGCAGTAAAACTCCCTGTTCAAGATTTCTGAGCGTCAGCCTCTTGTGTGGCTGGCGCTTCTTCTTTTTTCAGCCTGCGGATTATCTTGTAGCCGCTAATGGCCACGATGACGCTCATGAAAGGACTTATTATGTTGAAGAAGCAGTAGGGCAGATAGGTTATCGTCGGAACCGAGAGAATCGTGGCCTGTGTCATGCCGCAACTGCTCCAGGGGAATATAGGCGAAGTCACTGTCGCTGAGTCTTCCACGGCCCGGCTCAAGAGCCGTCCTTCGTATCCTTCTTTCTCGTAGATGTCCTTGAAAACGCTGGAAGTCAATATTATGGAAAGATATTGATCAGAGACTATCCCGTTCAGGGCTGTTCCAGTCGTGACGGTGGAAGCGACCAGGCCGCCGCGAGTCTTTGTGAGTGGCAGTATCAGCCTGGAGAGACTCTCAAGCATGCCGCTGGCTTTCATGGCGGCGCCAAAACACATCGCGCAGATTATGAGGTAGACGGTGTTGAGCATACCTGCCATACCCCTTGTTGACACCAGCTCGTTGACTTCGGGATTCCCTGTCTCCAGCGAGACGGAGTCGTAAATTGTCTGGACAACTCCGGTGAACATGATTTTCCAACCACTGCCATTGGATATTCCCGAACCGATCTCACGCATGATCCCTGGTTGTAGCACCAGGGCGGCCACTACCGCTGTGACGATCGAGATGGCAAGGACGATTATGGCGGGCATCTTTTTGTAGATCATGAAAGCCGTCAGAAGCGGGACGATGAAAAGCCACGGGGAGATGTTGAACTTTTCGGCAAGGGTGTCAGTGTAGATGCTGATGTTGGCGGAGTCGGCCCCCGAATGCGAGAGACCGAGGATCAGGAAGATTATCAGCGTGATGGTTATGGAAGGGACCGTGGTGAAGAGCATGTAGCGGATATGCTCGAACAGGGGGACTTTATTCATGGAAGAAGCCATCACGGTTGTGTCGGACAGGGGAGAGATCTTGTCTCCGAAATATGCTCCGGATATAATGGCTCCGGCTATCATGCCGTCACTGAATCCTTCGGCCTTCCCGATGCCAAGGAGGGCGATTCCGATTGTGGCTATTGTTGTCCATGAACTTCCGATCATCAATGAGACGAGGGCGCAGATCACGCAAGCTGTCAGGAGGAATATCTTCGGACTGATGATCTTGACCCCGTAATAGATGAATGTCGGGACGATTCCGCTCATGGTCCATGTCCCTGAGATTCCTCCGATAAGGAACAGGATGACAATCGCCGTGGTCACATCCCCGATATTCCCTTTGATGGCTTCCTCAAACTCATGCCATGGGACTTTCAGGCGCCACATCGCGAGCCATACGCAGATACCTGAAGCGAATAGCAGCGACACCTGGCTCGCGCCAAGGATAGCGTCGCTCCCGAATATGCTGATGTCAAGTGCCAGGAGGATAATTAGAGTCAAGATGGGGATCAATGAGATCCCCAGCCTGGACGGGGATTGTGCTGTCATTTAGTTAAATTCGTTGTGTGACAACACGAATATAAAATTTTTTTGTCATTTTTATGCAAGATTTCGGAAAAACGGGATTTATAGTATAGAAGCTATGAATAAGAATGACCTGTTTCTATCCTGCCGTCTGTTGATGGCTCTGACGCTCCCAGCTTTGCTGATAGCGGCTTGCTCTTCGGAAAGCACTTTCCAGGAGCAACCCAATCATGCTGCGGAAGTGTCTAGCTTTCAGAACGATATGCGCTGGGCTAACGCCATCGTGACGGTTAGGAAAACTTCAGCTGGAAGGAATTATTTCCAATTGGACGAGGCAACCACTCTTGAGCCGGTAGGCTGGGACAATCCTTTCAAGTCAGAAGTGAGGGCATTGGTCGCTTTTTCGGACCTCGGTGAGAAAACCGATTTCTGCACAAGAGCGGTTTCTGTGGAGCGCATAGACTCCATCGTGACCAGGGACGCGGCTTACATTGATGTTGACGACGGCTTTTCCGGTGCATCACCATACCCTGTGTTCCCGGTATCGGTCGGTTACTCATCGTCAACCGAGATGCTTGAGGCCAGCAGTCCCGTTGATTTGGTCACGAACGAGGGCATCCCGGATTGGATGACATTCTCCGAAGACGGCTACCTGATGATTCACTTCGCCACTTTCTGGGGAGATGTCACTCAGCACTCTGTCAATCTCTACGCTTCCAGGAGGCATCCGGACCATTTGTATCTGGTCCATAAGGATAACGGAGATTTCCAGAGCGCGTGGAAAGAAAGCTTGGTAGCCTTCAGGATCTGCCAGTTGTACATGTCCAGAAAGGACTCGTACAATGATCCTGGATCGGTTGTTCTCCATTGGATGTCATTCAGTGGGGAGAAGACGATAAGGCTGAAGTATGGAAACAGGGCAACTGAGAAATAGCTTATAGGTGGAGGCGACGGAGAAGAAGGTCATTGAAAAAGCCCTGGAAGGGGATAGGAATGCGGTCAAGCTGTTGTACGATCGTTATTCCGATTTCCTTACGGCCATTTGCTCGAGGTTCTTTCCGGCGAGGGTTGATCAATGTGACATCCTCCAGGACTCCTTCGTGAAGATATTCTCTTCCCTGGACAGGTTCGTCTATAAGGGAGAGGGATCTTTGAAAGCCTGGATGAAGCAGATCACCATAAATGAGTGCCTGAAGGCTTTGAGGAATAGAAAGCGTAGCGTGCCGATCGTTTATGAGGGTGAGCTCCGCGACACTGAGGAGGAAGATGACAGCGGGCCGCCTGACTTGACAGATGTCCCGGCGGGCGTTATCCATAGGATGATCCAGGAGCTTCCGGAAGGTTACAGGGCAGTGTTCAACCTTTTCGCGCTCGAGAGAAAGCCTCATAAAGAGATAGCGCGCTTGTTGGGAATAAGCGAAAGCACATCAGCGTCGCAGTTTGCCCGGGCCAAGGGATTATTGGCAAAGAAGATAATAGAATATAGTAGTAATAACAAGGTCAATAAAAAACGATGAGCGAAGATTGGTTGAAAATAGTCAAGGAGAAGATGGACTCCTACGAGACTCCCGTTCCTGAAGAGGTCTGGGAAAGAGTGGAGGCTTCTGTCTTCCCCGAGAAGACACGCAAGGTGCGGTTCATGCCTTGGGTGTGGTCAGCCGTCGCCGCCGCGGCTGTGGCCTTGGGCGTTTTCGCTGGCTTGCGTCTGATGGACAATAATGGCGGGCGTGGTACTGATGATAATAACTATGTGGCGGAGAACCAGGTCTCTTCCGAAACAAATTCTTCTTCTTCAGTCATGGATGGAGGAGACCAGGTTTCTTCGGCGCCAGAAGAACCCATCCATTTGGTCCCCGCGCCTTCGAGGTCGGTTCTGGCCGTGGCCTCTCCGGTCATTCCTGAGGATAATGCCGAACCTCAAGTCTCGGAAGATGTTGAGATTGTCAACGTCCCTCCTGCAGGTCCTGAACAAGTCAAACCGCAGGATGACAAGAAGGATTCCGGGTTCAAGACAGATCACGATGGCGAGGATTGGTCGGACTATATGTCCGCTACAGGAGAAGGAAGGCGTTCCGGGAAGAGGACTCCTTCTGCCGGTTTCTCGCTGACCAGCGCCGCCAGTACGGCGCAGACCATCAATACGATGGACACAAAGCCATTCTTCCTTGGGTATGCCTCCAATCTTGACATGGGCACCAGGAACGACGCGGCAATCTACACCAAGACTACGTCTATTCCTGTCAAGAAAGATGAGGAGCATAACAGGCCGATCCGTATGTCCCTTTCTGTCGACATTCCGTTGACAGGCGCCCTTTCGCTGGAATCCGGCATCACTTATTCAATCCTGCGCAGCACTTTCACGACCTCCTCAGGAACCAGGGTCTCCGAAGACAAACAGACATTGGGGTATCTTGGGGTTCCTCTGAATCTTAAGGCTGACCTGTGGCGCAATGATTTGTTTACCGTCTACGGCATTGGCGGCGGGATGGTGGAAAAGTGTGTCAACGCTGTCGCCAACACCTACACGACCGTAGGAGGAGAGAAGAATGGTACAACCAAACTTCAGTTCAATGTCAAGCCTCTTACTTGGTCAGTGAACGCTTCGGCGGGATTTCAGATCAATATTCCCGGATCTCTGGGAATATATGCGGAACCTGGCATAAGCTACCATTTCCCGGACAACTCCAAGGTGAGATCCATCTACACGGAGAAGCCATTTGATTTTGTCCTGTCTTTCGGTGTCCGGTACTCCTTCAGATGATCACTTTCTTAATGAAAGGACTCTGGTGGGCATAGGGAATATAAGCTAATGAAGGAAGCGGCCTGGTCAGTATCAGGTTCGCTTTCTTTCCTTTTGTGATGGATCCCGCGATGTCGGACACCCCCATGGCGTATGCGGAATTGAGAGTACACGCGTTGAATGCCTGCTCCGGGGTAAGCTTCATCTTTATGCATCCGAGAGCCATCACGAAGCGCATGTCTCCCGAGGGGGATGAGCCGGGATTGTAATCTGACGCCAGGGCAACACCTAAACCGGCTTGAATGAAAGCCTTGGCTTTCCCGTAGGGCAGTCCAAGGAAAAAAGACGAGCCAGGCAGCATTGTGGGCATGGTCCCGGTCCCTTTGAGAGCTTCGATTTCGGCTTCTGTAGTCCTCTCAAGGTGGTCAACTGAAAGAGCATCGCGGGAGACTCCCACTTGGACTCCTCCGGAGCATGCCAGCTCGTTGGCGTGGATCTTCGGCACCAGACCGAAACGTTCTCCAGCTTCAAGAATCCGGTCGGTCTGGGCGGGGGAGAAGAACCCCTCATCGCAAAACACGTCAACATAATCCGCCAACCCTTCCGAAGCGACAGCGGGAATCATCTCCGAGCAGACGAGATCGACATATTCCTCCTGCCTCCCTGTATACGCCCTTCCGACGGCGTGCGCTCCAAGGAAAGTCGACTTGATGATGGCGGGAGAAGTCTCTTTGACCCGTTTGATAACCCTGAGCATCTTGAGCTCGTCCTGGGTATTGAGTCCATATCCGCTCTTTATCTCGATCGCTCCGGTGCCTTTCCCGATCATTTCCCGGACCCTCTCTATGGTTTGGGAATACAGATCATCCTCTGATGTGTCATGAAGCAGGTCAGCGGAGTTCAGGATACCACCTCCCCGGGCGGCTATCTCCTCGTAGCTCAGGCCATTTATCTTATCTATAAACTCCTGTTCCCGGGAGCCGGCGAAGCAGATGTGTGTGTGCGAATCGCAGAACATCGGCATAACCATGCCTCCTTCAGCGTCGGTCACCTCGTCGGCCTGGCTTGCTTCAGGGCAAGTCTCGGCAGGTCCAAAGTCCTTGATCAGGCCGTTCTCAATCGTGAGGAAGGCGTCACTGATGGAGACCACCTCGTCCATCTCCGATCCTGTCTTGCGGTCCACTTCCTCGGGGACAATCCCAACAAGGCAACCTATGTCCTTGATTATCTTCATCTTATGAATTCGACAGACTTCATGATCAGCGGATGCATATATTGGTCGTTCTCTATGAAGGGAACGCTCTCCCTGAACGCCTCGAATATGCTCTCAATGGCAGGCGATGACTTGGCTCCTGTCTCTCTATGCCTGAAATCCAGTGCCTGGGCGGCGTTGAAGAGCTCGATTGCCAGCACTGTCTCACAGTTTTCCACAACTCTGACGAGTTTGGTGGCTGAGTTGGAGCCCATGCTGACATGGTCCTCCTGCCCCTGCGAGGAAGGAATCGAATCCACAGAGGCCGGCCAGCAAAGACCCTTGTTCTGGCTGACAATTGAAGCCGCTGTATACTGCGGGATCATGAACCCGCTGTTGAGACCTGGATTCGCAACGAGGAATTTGGGAAGTCCTCTCTGCCCGGAGATCAGGCGGAATATCCTGCGTTCAGAGATATTAGCAAGCTCCGACATGGCTATCGCTAGAGTGTCCATCGGGATCGCGATGGGCTCTCCGTGGAAATTGCCGGCGGAAATGATCATATCCTCATCCGGGAATATGTTCGGGTTGTCAGTGGCGGAGTTGATCTCGTTCTCTATGACGGACTCGACGTAGCGGCAGTTGTCCTTGACAGCTCCGTGCACTTGAGGGATGCACCTGAATGAATAAGGATCCTGGACATGCTCCTTGGGCCTGCTCATCAGCTCGCTTCCCTCAAGAAGCCTCCTGAACCTCTCGGCGGTGTCAATCTGGCCTTTATGGGGCCTCAGGACATGCGTGAGCGGAAGGAATGGCTCAATCCTGCCGTCGTATGCCTCCAGGGACATCGCGGCTATCTTGTCCGCCCATTCGGAAAGCCTGTGGCATTGTATCAGGCACCAGATGGCATGCGCGCTCATGAACTGGGTTCCGTTGAGGAGGGCGAGACCTTCCTTCGACTGGAGGGTTATCGGTTCCCAGCCCATCTCCTTCCAGACCTCCTCGCTTGGTCTTATCCTGCCTTTGTACAGGACCTCGCCAAGCCCTATCAGCGGGAGGCTCATGTGGGCGAGGGGAGCGAGATCCCCCGATGCTCCAAGTGATCCCTGCTGATAGACTACAGGGAGGATGTCGTTATTGAACATGTCCAGAAGCCGTTGGACAGTAATTAGTTGGGCTCCTGAATGGCCATAGGAGAGGGACTGGGCTTTCAGAAGCAACATGAGTCTCACTATCTCGGGCCGGACTGTGTCACCAGTTCCGCACGCATGGCTTACGACCAGGTTATACTGGAGTTGGGAGAGCTGATCGGTAGGGATCGTGACGTTATACAGCGATCCGAAACCGGTAGTTATGCCGTAAACCGGACGGCTTATGTCCTCCATCTTGCTGTCGAGGTAGGAGCGGCATTTTTCTATTGCCGCTTTGGCTTCTGAGCCAAGCTCGAGTCTCTCATGGTTATCAAGGATATTTTTAAGCCTCTGGAGGCTGAGATGGTCTTTCGAGATGATGTGTGTCATTTTTCTTCCAAAACTTTAGTGATCAATGAATCATCTGTTAAGTTCGGAATTGTGACTTGAAGGCCCGGGGTTCGGCCCATTTCTCTCAATATGGCGCTTCTGGCGCCTTCGTTCCTGGCCCAGGATCGGCGGGCGATGCCGTTGTTGACATCCCAGAACAGCATCTGGCGGATGTGCCTGGCAGAATCTTCGGAACCGTCTATGACCATTCCGAATCCGCCGTTGATCACCTCGCCCCATCCGACGCCTCCTCCGTTGTGGATGGAGACCCAGGTGGCTCCGCGGAAGGAGTCGCCGATGACATTCTGGATCGCCATGTCGGCAGTGAACCTTGACCCGTCGTAGATGTTGGACGTCTCCCTGAATGGGGAATCAGTTCCGGAAACGTCATGATGATCTCTTCCCAGGACTATCGGCTCTGAGATCTCTCCTTTTGCTATCGCCTCATTGAACGCGAGAGCTATATTGGTCCTTCCCTCGCAGTCCGCGTAAAGGATCCTGGCCTGGGAGCCGACAACAAGGTGGTTGCGACCGGCCTCCTCAATCCAGTGAATATTATCTCTTAGCTGTCCCTGAATATCTTCCGGAGCGCTCTCAGCCTCCTTGGAGAGGATTCTGACGGCGATCTCGTCGGTCTTGGCGAGGTCATTGGGATTTTCGCTCATGCAGACCCAGCGGAACGGACCGAAACCATAGTCGAAGTACAGGGGACCCATTATATCCTGCACGTACGAGGGATATCGGAAGCTCCCGTCAGGAGCCAAGATGTCGGCGCCAGCCCTGGATGACTCCAGAAGGAACGCGTTGCCATAGTCGAAGAAATACATTCCTCTTCCGGTAAGCTTGTTAATGGCGTCAACCTGACGGCGAAGGGAGGAACGTACCGCTTCCTTGAACTTCTCCGGATCCTCAGCCATCATCTTCTTTGACTCCTCCAAGCTAAGGCCTACCGGGTAATAACCTCCGGCCCATGGGTTATGCAGGGAGGTTTGGTCAGAGCCGAGATCCACATGGATATCATCAGCCGCCAATCTCTCCCAAAGATCCACGACATTGCCGACGTATGCCAATGAGACGACTTCCTTGCCGCTTACCGCCTTCCGGATTCTCGGGATAAGCTCGTCAAGATCCTCGTGAAGCTCATCTACCCAGCCCTGCTCGAAACGTTTCCTGGCCGCGAGGGGATTGATCTCGGCTGTAACGCTGACCACTCCGGCTATATTCCCGGCTTTTGGCTGGGCTCCTGACATTCCTCCGAGTCCGGCGGTCACGAAAAGCATTCCCTTCATGTTCTCTGAGGCTCCCGGAATATTTCTGACTTTCAGTTGTTTCCGAGCGGCGTTCATGACCGTGATAGTCGTGCCGTGGACTATTCCCTGCGGGCCGATGTACATGTAGGATCCCGCGGTCATCTGGCCGTACTGCGAGACTCCCAGGGCATTGAACCGCTCCCAGTCGTCCTGGCTGGAATAGTTCGGGATGACCATCCCGTTGGTAACAACGACCCTTGGAGCGTCCTTGTGGCTGGGGAACAGCCCCATCGGGTGGCCAGAGTACATCGCCAACGTCTGCTCGTCAGTCATTGTGGCGAGGTATTTCATCGCCAGCCTGTACTGGGCCCAGTTCTGGAATATGGCTCCATTACCACCGTAGATGATCAATTCGTGCGGGTGCTGGGCCACTCTCGGGTCCAGGTTGTTCTGGATCATGGCCATGATCGCCGCGGCCTGTCGGGACTTCGCCGGATACTCGTCAATCGGCCTGGCGTACATCTCGTATGACGGGCGGAAACGGTACATGTAGATGCGGCCGTAGTCTTTCAGCTCCTTGGCGAATTCGGGAGCCAGCTCGGCATGGAACTTCTCCGGGAAATAACGCAGGGCGTTCTTCAGGGCAAGCTCCTTTTGCTCTTTCGTGAGGATGTCCTTCCGTTTGGGAGCGTGGTTGATTTCTTTGTCGTATGGTTTCGGCTCGGGAAGCCGATCCTTCGGAATCCCGGCGAGAATCTCTTCCTGAAACTTATCCATCTATTTTGCTGTTAACTATTTCCAGAATTTCCCGTTCTTCAGTAACTGCTTTTGCGGCCATCTCCCTGGCCTCGGCAATAAGCTCCGCTGCCTTGTCCTGGTCCTTGAGCCCGACAGCGTTGATTTTGACGTTGAGGCATGCCCCAAGCACGGCGCTTCTTGCGGCAAGCGCGCCAACACCGGCATCCGAGACGGAATTGGGATTTCCCTCCGCGGCCATAGCCCGGGCAATTTCAAACACTTTCAGAGATGCCTTCATAGTCCGTAATGGGACTTGAGACGCATAGAGTGTGGCGTCCTCAATGGCTTGGTCTCTAGCGGCCTTCTCATCATCGCTGCCTTTCGGGAGTCCGAAAGCCGCCATGATCTTGTCAAAAGCAGCCGTGTCCTCATCCACAAGGCTTACCAATTCATTCATGATTGCCTGGCCTTTCTCAGCCCAGTCAGAAAACTCTTTCCAGCGGTCATCCCAGCCTCTCTTGTGGGCGGAAAGATTGGCGACCATGGTCCCGAGAGCCGCTCCGAGAGCTCCCATGTAGGCCGAGATCGATCCACCGCCAGGGGCAGGGGACTCTGAAGCGGTCTCGGAAGCGAACCCCTTTAGAGTCATTCTGACAAGTCTTTCATGCATAGCGACTTCCGCCGGATCTTCCATCAGATATTCAATAACCTTTTCTTTTGGATTGAAGGGCTTGAGGTCGTCGAGGCTCATGGATTTGACGGCTATCTTCATGATCTCCTCCTCGGAGATGCCGAGGGACCGTTGCTGTTTCTCCAGATAATACTTCCCGGCGTCCATCAGCACGCTCTTCGGGACAAGTCCGACTATCTCTGTGCCAGTTACTTTCAACCCCCTGACGGCGGCTGCCCTGCAGACTTCCTCGTAGGCGAGGTGAAGGGGAGTGGCTTCTATGTCGGTGATATTCATAGAGACCTGGGCGATCCCATATTCATCAATGTACCATCCGATTGCCTTGCAACCTTTGAGGGTTCCCGGAATCCAGATCTGGTTCCCGTCGGCGTCTTTAAGTAGTTTTCCGGTCAACGATCCGCCTTCCCTGGCTTTGCGGCCCTTTTCCCGAACATCGAAGGCCACCGCCATCGCCCGGCGGGTGGAAGTCGTGTTGAGGTTGAAGTTGACGGCGACAAGGAAGTTCCTGGCTCCCACATTGATAGCCCCGCAGCGGGCTACTGTCTCGTTATATTCCTTGGGACTGAAATCCGGCCTACTGTCTGGATCGGCGATCTTCTCGGGAAGGGCCTCGTATTCTCCGGAACGGCAAACTGCCAAGTTCTTGCGCTCCGGTTTGAAAGCAGCCGCCTCGTAGCAATAACAGGGGATACCTAATTCCTTGAATATCCTCTCGGCAAGTCCCCTGGCCAACACGGCGCATTCCTCCAAGGTTATACCCGAGACAGGAACCAGAGGCAGAACGTCGCACCCTCCGGAACGTGGATGCGCCCCGTGGTGACGCCTCATGTCGATCACCTCTCCGGATTTCCTCACGCCTTGGAAAGCGGCTTCCAGGACCGCTCCGGGTTCCCCGACAAAGGTCACCACCGTGCGGTTAGTGGCCTCTCCCGGGTCAACATTCAGGACTTTCACTCCTTCGACTGACGCTATCGCCTTCACAATCTGGTCGATAACGCCTTTGTCACGCCCCTCGCTGAAATTGGGCACACACTCGATGATTTGTCTCATTATGGTTTTAGTGTTATTGTTTGTGTTATTAAATGATCAGGTAAAGCAGCACTATCGTCCAGTGGGCGACGATGGCGGCGACGAGGCCTCCTACTGTGTGGGAAAGGATGGCTTTGCCGGTGAGCTCGCGGTAGCCGAGGGAGTCCAGCATCGCGGTGTGGGTGCTCAGGAAGCCGCTCCAGCACATTCCGATGGCAGTGAAGACCGCGATCGCGTTGCCGTCAATCCATCCCTGGGCGGCAAAGTTGGGAACCAGGCTCAAAGCCGCTCCAACGGCTCCGAGTGCCGTGATCGGGAAAGCTATCTGATGAGGATCCCCGAACCCGAACAGCCCCTTGAACAGCCAATCCACTTTGTTGGCGAGCCAGGGGAGTAGCTCAGTCCCCTGATATGCGGCTCCGGTGTAAGCCCCACTCGCATCCGGACCGAAAGTGAGGATCATGACCAGAGTGGAGATAATAAGCACTCCGGGGATGATCGCGAGTCCGACCTCCACACCGTTTTTACCGCCGTCCAAAAGGGCGTTGAGGGTTCTCAGAAACACGCTTTTCTCCTCGACATGCTCCGGCTCGGCATTGATGGCCTCAAGTTCCTCGTCGCTGACGACATCCTCGTCCTTGTAGGCTGGGTAGGCCTTGATCACAAAGTGCTGCATCAGCCTTGTGGTCACGACACAGCCGGCCACGGCACCGAAAAGACCGACGAGAGGCTCCACGAAATACCCTTGGCTGATCATGAATATTATCACGATCAGTCCCATTCCGAAAGCTGTACCGAAGTTGGTGAGGGAGATGTACTGGTATTTCTTGAAATAGCTGGCGAAACGCTTGTCCTTGGTCAGGGTGATGATGGCAGGGTTGTCCGAAAGGAAGGTCATGACGGCGCCGAGAGATGCGACTCCCGGAAGATTGAATATAGGCCTCATGAGGGGCCTGAGTAGCTTCTCGATGAGATCAACAACCCCGAACTCCACGAACAGTTTGCCGAGCGCTCCGGTGATCACGCATATTCCCATAAGGTAGAATACGGTGTTCAGGAGCAGGTCGTGAGCAGTGCGCATGATGGTGTTGAGCATGTTGGCGGCTCCCATCACGATTCCCATGTAGGTGAAGAGTCCGATGACGATCGTCAGGCACACAATGGCCGACAGTGTGCGGTTCCTTTTCATCTCTTATAGATATTCAATTGTTATCTCGCTGTTCCAGAGGGGGAAATACAGGTTCCCTCCATCCCATTCGACCTCCCCTCGGAGGAAATCGACATTGTCGCTTCGGGGATATGTCTTGGCAGGGTATAAATCTCCACTGAAATTATTGTTAATCAATATGATGGATTCTGGATTCGGGGCTTTGGCACCGAACAGCCGGACAGGAGTCCAGTTCTCCCCATCGGGAGAGATTTCCGCCCATTCCCTCAGAAATACCTTTCCTCCGAGAGGCTCCAGACCGCTCCGGTATCTGGCTTGGATGCCTTTGTCTTGGCACATCTTGATGAACAGCAGCGCTTTACCGCCCTCATCTCCTTGCTTTTCCGAAAGAACATGGCCGGGAATGTCTTCGATTGTTGAATATTCTTTCATCGGAGCCAGGCTTATGCTGTCCCGGATCCAGCGCGCGATTTCCATTGCGGTCAGATAAGATTCTTCGCTTCGCTCTTCAAGATCATTCACTTCGCTCTGTGTGAAATCGTATTCATAGACTTCGTAGAAGGTGATGTCCTTGTAGCGGCTCGACCTCGTCTGCATGTAGAGACTGCTGTGGGGGCTGGAAGTGCCTGAGAGAGTGATGTTTTCCTCGGGGAAGGGGACATCGTTTACTCCGGCCTCGATGAGGCGGGCTCCTTGCGGGTAGGGGAGCCAGCAGCGCAGGTTTTCCCGCAGCCGGAAGGTTCCTTTGGGCACCGTGATCTGGTACCGCACGCGGAATTTGGCCGGCACGCCACCTCCCTCGGGCCGCGTCCATTCTCGCTTCGCTGCGGCTGAGTACGGCCCAGAGGGAGTGGCGTTGCCGGCGTCCAACGTCCCTGCGTTCTCCGATATTGCCAGGGTGTCGGGGCGGAGGAGGCCTGCGGCGATGCGTTGGGAAAGATCCCGATCCCAGGAATATTTCTGCCTCAAGTGCCTCGGAAGCCAGATGTTGGCCGCCAGGGCGACAGCCACCATTATCCAGAGGATTATCTCGCTACGTTTCATTTTCGCCATAAGATGGTGTTTTTATACTCCTAACTGTCCAAGCGGTTTAAGACCGATTCCAGGCCTGTCCGGTAGTGTGATCTTGCCTTTTACGACAGTCATACCCTCAAACAAGTCATTACTGATCAACAGGTTCCCGTCAAGATCGGCAAAATCGACGATAGGGGAGAGCTGGGCTGCGGCTGAGACCGCGCAGGAAGTCTCAGTCATGCATCCTATCATCACCTTCATACCCTCGGCCCTGGCGTAGTTGGCCATTTTCCAGGCCTCGCGCATCCCTGTACACTTCATCAGTTTGATGTTGATTCCGGAATATGCTCCCTTGATCGCCGGGATGTCCTTCAAACGCTGGATAGCCTCGTCGGCAAAGACCGGAAGGGGACTTTTTTCAGTGATCCATGCGTTCTCGTCGAGCATTTCCTTCGGCATCGGCTGCTCGACCATCACCACACCATGCTCAGCGAGCCAATGGATCATCTCCAAGGCCTGGTTCTTGTCCTTCCAGCCCTGGTTGGCATCCACGGCTATCGGAAGATCGGTGATCTCCCGGATAGTCTCGATCATCTCTTTGTCGTTGTCCAGTCCGACCTTGACTTTCAGGATGTTGAATTTGTCGGCGCATTCCTTGGTCTTTTCCCTTACTACTTCGGGGGTGTCGATTCCGATAGTGAAGGTCGTGTCAGGAGCCTTAGAGGGGTCGAGCCCCCAGATCCTGTACCAAGGCTGGCCCAGAAGCTTGCCCACGAGGTCGTGCAGCGCTATGTCGACCGCTGCCTTGGCGGCTGTGTCTCCTTCGCTGAGGCCGTCCACATATTCCAGGATCCCATCGATCTGGAACGGGTCCTTGAACTGCTCAAGATTCACTTTTTTGAGGAAAGCGGAGACGGTTTCGACCGACTGGCCGAGATATGGCGGCATCGAGGCCTCACCGTAGCCGGTGAAGCCGTCGTACTCGATTCTGACCTGAACGTCAGGCGTGGAAGTCCTTGAATATGAAGCGACTGTGAAAGTGTGGCGGAGTTGGAGCTCGTAGGGTTCGAAGCTCAATTTCATCCTGGCGGGCCCGGCGGTGTTGACGTGATAGCCTTCCACGGTCGCTCCCACCGTCCTTTTCTTCACTTGCTGTACGGCGTAGGATGTCGCCGCCCCGACAGCTGCCCCCGCAACCGCCGAGGTGGCTGTCTTGATGAATTCCCTTCTGTTGACAGGCATATTCCTAAAGAGTGTCGAGCCAGGCCTTCATCTGTGGAACCTTGGCCATGGCCGAATGGTAGAGGGCCATTTGGTTCCGTGTGCGGACCAGGTTGTGCTCGGGGTATTTGATCTTGTAGTAGGTGTCACCATTGATGTAGTCGGCGAAGAAACGGACGGCCTGCATGAAGGGGAACAGGCATGCGGCGTAAGGGAGGTTGTCCTTCTCTACAGGTGTCAGGAATGACTTGGTCCCCTTGATGTAACCTCTTGAGAACGCTTTGAATATCTCCATGTCGAAGTCCACCTTCTCCACTTCCGGGGAGTCCTCGGCCACCGGATTCGCCGCGGTGCGGAGGAAATCGCCGAAATCAGAGAAGACATAGCTTGGCATCAGAGTGTCCAGGTCGATGACACAGAGGACGTTTCCGTTCTCGTCGAACATCATGTTGTTGACCTTCGTGTCGCAGTGGCAGATGCGTTTGGGAAGAATGCCGTCGCGGTGCATCTGCTCGGCCTTGCACATCTCGACTCCATGGGCATCGATTTCCTCGAGGATCTTGTGAAGCTCTCCATCCTTGGGGTCTGCGGCTAGCCTGCCTGCCTTGTCGTCATGGACGGCCTGGACCAGCTGTCGGAGCCTCAGTTCCATGTTGTGGAAGTCCGGAATAGTCTCTCCAAGAGTGTCGGGAATGTCAGCGAGCATCGCCTCGAAATGACCGAAGGCCTCTCCCGCGTATTCGGAATATTCCGGGTTGACGGTCTCGTAGGTCTTGGCTCCGGTGATGAACACGGAGATCCTCCAGAACTTGCCCTCCACCTCGATATAGGTCTTGGGACTGTCCTTCAAGGGAATGAATCTCAGTACCTTCCGGTCGATGTCGGTCTCCCCGGCGGCCTCCAGCTTGCGACGGATGTGCCTTGTGGCAGCCTCGATGTTGTTCTGGAGCAGTTCCACATCTGTGAATATCGCGTTGTTGATCCTCTGAAGGACATAATCGGGCGTGCCGTCTCCGGTTGTCACTTTATAGGTGTCATTGATGAGTCCGTTTCCAAGGGGGGCTATTTCCTTGACCTCGCCCTCGATGGCGAAGCATCCGACGATCTTTTTCAGGTCTTCCATTATTGTGTGTTTTAGTGTTTGACGTTTTAATCTTTCAAAAATAACAAATATTCACGAAATTCGCAGGGTTATGGAAAAGAAAAGATACGTTGTGCTCGACGCCCTCCGAGGGTTCGCCATTTTGGGAATATGCCTGGCCAATTTCCCGGAGTTCTCGCTATGGACCTTCTCGGATTCTTCCACCTGGACTATGACCGACAAGGTCACCAGGGCGATCCAGACTTTCCTGGTTGACGGTAAGTTTTACACTCTTTTTTCCCTTCTGTTCGGAATGGGTTTCAGCATCCAACTTGAGAATGCCGGCCAGAAGACCAGGACTTTCTATCGCAGGATGATCATTCTTTTCCTGATCGGACTTTGCCATTTGTTCTTCCTTTGGAGCGGGGATATCCTGATGCTATATGCCGCTATGGGCATGCTGCTGCCTTTGTTCAAACGCCTGTCCAACAAAGGGATACTTGTCTCTGCGGGCATATTCCTCACCCTTCCTGTTGTCTGCGAGGCTATTTTCGGGACCACGCTGTCGGATCCTCTTGAGGCGGAGCAGTGGAGAATATGTGCCCTGTACGGAATCACGGAGGCTAATTTCGGGACTTGGCTTGCCGACATCACGAGTTATAAAGGCATGCTTCAGTTCCTCCATCAGGGAGCCGTGGAGCGGATGTGGGAGTTTGTCTCCAGCTACCGTTTCTTCAAGGTGCTGGGACTGTTCCTGATCGGATTCGCTATCGGCCGGGAGAAGTTGTTCGCTGATTTGGGCGCGCACCGGAAATTGCTGAAAAATATTCTTTTATACGGTTTGATGCTGGGCATTCCCGTGAGTTTCTTCTACACTTGGAGCTCTATGGCCGGAGAGCCTCTCGGGAGCGTGGCGCATAGCGTTTTCTATCTTTTGAGCGTCTATCCTATGGGCTTCGCCTACGCCGCGGGATTCTGCATGCTCTTTGACCGTTCTCCTGAAGGGAAGGGATGGCTGCTGCTGACCAAGCCTGGGAAGGTGGCGTGTACCAACTACTTGATGCAATCAGTTCTGGGAGTCGTGATCTTCTACGGGATCGGTTTCGGTCTTGGAGGGAAGGTTGGATTGCTTGCCACTGAGGCTATCGCTGCTGGAGTATATGCCTTGGAGATTGCCGCCAGCGCCTTGTGGCTGAGCTACTTCCGTTTTGGCCCAGTCGAGTGGGTATGGCGCATGCTGACTTATGGTCAGCGCCTTCCGCTGCGTAAGACTGATAAGTAGGATTATTGATTATAACTCATGAAAAAATTCTTTGTTTTTTTATTTGTGTCAATGGCATCTATCGTTGTCGCGGCGTCATGCACAGACGGTTCTGATAAGAAACCCTTGATCGTTACGACAACAGATGTTTTCGAAGATGGTTATCCTGCGGAAAAAGCGATAGACAGGCTCGCACGTCTCGGTTATGAGGGGATCGACATGGGTCTGGACTATTGGACTTTCGAGGGATCACCTTTCGCCGCTGACAATTATACTGAGTGGGGAAAAAACCTGCGCGCCCATGCCGATAAAGTCGGCATACCATACACTCATGCCCACGCTCCCGGCGATGCGGGCAGCGACTGGTGGGTGGAGCGGTCCATTGAGATCTCAGCAATTCTCGGGGCGAAATATCTTGTCGTTCACCCGATATTCAAGATTGAAGGCAATGACATAGAAGATAGGGATCAATTCATATCCGTCAATGCCGAGGCGATTCGGAAGTGGCTTCCTCTGCTCAAAGAAAAGGACGTTGTCATTCTGTCTGAGAATATTCTCTGGGGAGCGTCCAAGGACCCCCGCATCATCGCTGATCTTGTGAAGGAGGTTGACAGCCCTTATTTCGGCTGGTGTTTTGACGTCGGGCACGCCTGGAGCTGCGGTTTCGCTCCTGATATCCTTAAGCAATGCGGCACTGTGCCGCTTTCCCTCCACATCCAGGACAATCACGGGAACGGGGACGAACACTTGATTCCCGGGGATGGAACCATTGATTTCGATCTGTTCCTTTCGACGCTGAAAGAGGTGGGTTACCAAGGTGACTGCGTTCTTGAGGCGCACCATCAGAGCCTTGAGGCTCCGGATGCCGAGAGAGATGCGATTCTCGCCAGACTCCTCGAAGTGTCTCGGGACATTAGAGACCGGATGAGCTCCCGCTGACGCCGAGGATTACCTTGCCGCCCGGGTGTTTATCTTTTTGCCTTCCTTGGTCCAGGTGTAGATCCATGAGCCATTGCGGGAGGTGAAAGTCTCACCTGAGACACAGGTGACATCACCTACGGAAGAATAACTCATTGTCTTGTAGCGTCTTCCTTCAGCATCATAAAGGTAGACCCAACTGCCGTTGCGGGAGACGAAGAAGGTCGAGCTATAGCCTTTGACTTCTCCCACGGAGCTGGCGCTGAGGGTCTTGTAGCGGTTCCCTTTCTCGTCGTACATGTAGATCCAACTTCCGGAAGTCTCCACGCTGGAGATCTTGTGGCCGTTAGCGGCGAGGGATAATGCCATAGCAAGGGCTATTATAAGTTTGCTCATGATTACATTATATTAGTCGATAAGTCTTTATATGCAATATCTGTGAAAAACCTTAAATTTGGATGAAAATAGGTCAAATAACTTATTGTTGATTTCTAATGAGAGCTGTAATCCAAAGAGTCTCATCAGCTTCCGTGACAATTGATGGACAGGTAAAGTCCTCGATTGGGAAGGGGCTTCTGGTCCTTCTCGGGGTTGGTTATGAGGACGGGCAGGAAGATATTGACTGGCTTGTGAAGAAGATTTCGGGGCTTAGGATATTCGACGACGAGGCCGGGGTTATGAACCGGAGTGTCGTGGATGTGGGAGGTGAGGCGCTGGTAGTCAGCCAGTTCACTCTCATGGCCTCCACAAAGAAGGGCAACAGGCCCTCGTATATTCATGCGGCCGGACATGAGATCGCCGTGCCACTCTACGAGTCTTTCTGCGCGGCGTTGTTCGAGGCGGTCGGGAAGCCGGTGGGCACCGGTGAGTTCGGGGCGGACATGAAGGTAGCCCTTGTGAACGACGGCCCCGTCACGATCTGCATAGACACCAAGAACAAAGAATAACCTTTTGGAGCGGGTCATATTCCATATTGACGTCAATTCAGCCTTCCTCAGCTGGACCGCAGTCAAGATGCTCGGGGAAGGGCATCCGGACATACGGCTCGTGCCGTCGGTTGTGTCCGGAGACCCGAACGACCGCAGGAGTATTATCACTGCGGCCTCCATCCCGGCAAAGAAGCTCGGAATCAAGACCGCCCAGCCGCTCTCGATGGCAATGAGGGTCTGTCCGACCCTGGTGGTCGTTGGGGGAGATTGGGAATGGTACAAGCGGTGCTCTGAGGGCTTTATAGGAATATGCCGGAGCTATTCTCCTGTCCTTCAGCAGTTTTCGATTGATGAGTGTTTCATCGACATGACTTTCCGTCTTTATGGGAAAGATCCGGTCGAGGAAGCGACCAGGCTTAAGGATGAGATCAAGTCGAAGCTCGGATTCACGGTCAATGTCGGGATTGGCTCCAACAAGCTTCTGGCCAAGATGGCATCCGACTTCGAGAAGCCGGACAAGGTCCACACTCTTTGGGATAGCGAGGTCCAGGAGAAGATGTGGCCTCTGGGAGTAAGGGATCTTCTTTGGGTAGGGAAAAAGACGGAGGAGAAGCTGTTGTCTTACGGAATCCGAACTATTGGGGACCTGGCGAATCTTGGTATCGAGTCCCTCTCCAGGCTCGTCGGAAAGAAGTTCGCCTTCCAGCTCCACGAGAACGCCAACGGGCGAGACAACTCTCCTGTCGAGACGGAATCAGCTGAGGCTAAGAGCTATAGCGCCGAGAGGACCTTCTCGAAAGACTTGTCTGAGCTGAAGGATATTGACAGGGCGCTCTTCAATGTCGCCTGCGTCGTGGCCCACAGGATCCGCAGGGACAGTTTCAGGGCCTCGACAGTCTCCATGTTCATCAAATACAAGGATTTCACCGTGGCGCAGAAACAGTGTCAGGTTCCTCAGCCGACTGATATCACGGCAGTGATCCTGAACGAGGCCAGGAGGATGCTTTCCGAGGTCTGGGACGGAGTGACACCCATCCGCCAAGTAGGACTCGGGGTCTCGAAACTGACTCACGAGAGTTACATCCAGATGTCCCTTTTCGAGGATCCCAAGCTTGAATATTACCGGGAATGGGACAGGCAATATGACGAGCGCAAGGCCAAGGCGGAGGATGCCCGCATGCTGGCCTATGAGCGCAAGAAGCGCCCTTCCGGAGATTCAGAGTAATTCGATCGCTATCGCGGCGCAGGCTTCCGCGTCGGCCAGGGCGTGGTGATGATTCGTCAGGTCATAGCCGCAGGCGGCCGCGACAGTCTGGAGCTGATGGTTTGGAAGACTATGGCCGAAATGCCTCCTGGAGGCCCACAGGGTGTCGTAGAACTCATATTCCGGATAATCCATCTGATACACCCTGAATACGGCTCTGAGGCAGCCCTCGTCGAACCGGGCATTGTGAGCCACAAGCGGAAGTCCCTCAATCAGAGGCTCTATCTTTTCCCAGACATACGGGAATACGGGAGCGTCCTCTGTGTCCTCGGCGCAAAGTCCATGAACCCTCATGCAGAACCATTGGTAATAATCCGGTTCAGGATGGATCAGGCTGTAGAAGCGGTCGGTGATCTCACCGTCCCGCACCACCACGATCCCGACACTGCACACACTGGACGGGCACTCATTAGCCGTCTCGAAATCTATCGCCGCGAAGTCGGTCATATCAATGTGATGTCGCTTTCATTAAACATACCCGGCAAATTTAGCCATTTAATCTATATTCTTAACCACAGTCTCCGTAAATCACTAGGTTATAGGGCACCGTTGGAATATTGTAAACAATTATATATCTTTGGATTTTAATGAGTGTCGCACTTCTAATTAGAATTAACCCTTTATTCCAAAAACAGATGAAAAAGATCGTTCTTATCCTCATGACGGCGGCCCTGTTTGCTTTCCCTTTTGCGATGGCTGCCGACGACATGCCGAATATCAGCGGTATATTCACAACTGATTTCGGGGATCTAGCCTTCAATTTTACGCGGACCGGGTATGTCACGGGCAATTATACCTATGCCAATGGCAAGGTTGAAGGAAAAATGGAGGGGCATACGCTGACTGGCCGCTGGACGCAGAGTAACGGCAAAGGCCGCTTTGTCTTCGTGTTTAACGAGGACTACACTGAGTTCAAGGGTAAATGGAGTTACAACGATGCGGAACCGAGCAGCCAGTGGAACGGCAAACTGAAACCGGGCACCCGTACCGACCTGGACTGGGACTGGGCTAACAAGAAAAAGAATACCGGAAAGGACTTGTCCGGTGTGTTCTCAACGGGTTTCGGAGACATGACCTTTGATGTTTCGGGCAGTACGGTCACAGGTTCCTATACCCATGCCTCGGGTCGGATCGAAGGCACGCTGAACGGACATACGTTGACGGGCCGCTGGACTCAGAGCAACAGCAAAGGCCGCTTTGTCTTCGTGTTCAACGACGACTTCACAGCTTTTACCGGCAAGTGGAGTTACAACGATGCGGAACCAAGCAGCCAGTGGAACGGCAAGTTGAAATCCGGCACCCGTACACCATCCTCTGCGACATCCTCCACAACACCCACTACGACATCCACGTCCCGGAAATCGACCTCGATTCCAGGTGTGTTCTCGACGGGCTTCGGCGACATGACCTTCAATGTTTCGGGCAGTACGGTCACAGGTTCCTATACCCATGCCTCAGGTCGGATCGAAGGCACGCTGAACGGGCATACGCTGACGGGCCGCTGGACTCAGAGCAACGGCAAGGGACGCTTCGTTTTCGTGTTCAACGACGACTTCACGGCTTTTACCGGCAAGTGGAGTTACAACGATGCGGAACCGAGCAGCCAGTGGAACGGACAGCGTAAGTAGGTATAATTCTTTAGCGAGAAGTCATTTTTATGTGCGGGATGCCGTCCAGGATGAAAGGATCCGATGACTGGCGGAAACCGACCTGCTCGTAAAAGCCTTTCGCATATTCCTGAGCCTCGATTTCGATGGTGGTGGCGCCAAAGTGCTCCTTGGCGGCCTCAATCCCGGCCAGCATTATGCGCTTCCCGTAGCCCTTTCCACGTTCCGTGGTTATGACCCGGCCGATGGAAACCTCTTTCATGTGAGTCCCGGCGGGGCAGACCCTGCAAAGAGCGACGACCCTGTCATGGTCTGTCAGCCAAAGGTGGACGGAAGCCTGGTCGTCCCCATCCATGTCCTGATAGACACAATTTTGCTCCACCACGAACACCTCGCTCCGGATCCGGAGAAGCTCGTACAGTTCATCCGTAGTCAGTTCTGAAAACAGTTTTTTATGCAAAGTCAACGTCATCGCCCAAAATCTGATTATTCCGCGAAGATAAGATTTTCTGATTTAAGGCGGCGTTTGCCGAAATCTTTGAATTGTACTGTAACTGTCCCGTAATCAGGGTCTTCTTGAAGGACTTCCCCGTCTCCGAAGATAGGGTGGTGAACTTTTGTGCCGACTGTGATTGATCCATTTGATGTTGTCGGGGACTGTTCAAGAGTGTTTATTATCCGGTCAGTTCCTTCCCAGAGCTCCGGACTGAACTGGCCGACGATGTCGTAATAGGGATAGTTGTCAAAATCGTCCTTAGCCTCACGGATGAACCGGCTGGGATATTTCGAGAGGCCATTCTGCACATTGAACCCTTCCGAATCGGAAAAACAAAGCCGGTCCATAGCCCGGGTGCAAGCGACGTACATCAGCCGACGCTCCTCCTCAAGTCCTTCCTCTCCACGCTCCCGGATCGTCCTGTGGCTTGGGAATATTCCTTCGTTAAGGCCATAGATCCACACGAGGGGGAACTCCAAGCCCTTGGCCTGGTGGACTGTCATCAATTTGACCTTATCGTCATCCTTGCGGTAGTCAGCGTTGGTGTATAACGCGATGTCCTGGAGATATTTCCGGGCGGAAAGATCCTCTTCATTTTTATTATCTTCCTCGTAGGTCCGGACCGACTTGAGAAGTTCCTGGAGGTTCTCAAGGCGCTCCTCCTCGGTGTCGGCCCGATATTCGGCCAGCAGGCCGCTCCCTTCCAAAAGGAACTCAAGGAGGCTTGAGATAGATGATGTCTCCAATTCCTTCCTGGCGTCCTTGATCAAAGACACGAAACTGGCCGCTTTGGCGTTCTTTATGCGGTCGAGATTCTGCTCCAAGGCAGTGAATAAGGAACAGCCCTTAGTGGCATAGCTGGACAGAAAGGCCATGGTTTTCTTGCCTATCTTCCTGGATGGTTTATTAGCGATCCGCTTGAAAGCCATGTCGTCGTCCATAGCGACAAGACGGAGGTAGCTTAGAGCATCTTTTATCTCTTTTCGCTCGAAGAAACGTACGCCACCCCATATCACATAAGGGATTTTCTCCCGGATAAAGGTCTGCTCAATACTCCTGGAAAGGTAAGAGGTGCGGTAAAGAACGGCCATTTTGTTCCATTCCAGACCGGACTTTTTCAGCTCCCGGGCGAGGGTCATGGCTTCCTGATTCTCGTTCTTGCAGTGATAAAAAGTTGTGCGGCAACCGTTAGCGCGCATCGTTACAGAAGTCCTCGGCAGACGGTTCTTGTTATTCTTGATGATGCAGTCAGCGACGCAAACTATATTCGGAGTGGAGCGGTAGTTCTGCTTCAAGTAGAACTCATGTTCAGGATTGTAGTGGACGAATATCTCGGGATGCGCCCCTCGCCACTCGTAGATCGCCTGGTCGGCGTCGCCCACGATAAAGAGGTTCCCGTAGTAGCCGCTCAGGATCGAGAACAACTCCCATTCGGTCTTGGAGCAGTCTTGTACCTCGTCAACCATGACGTACTGGAACTGCTCCTGCCACTTTTTCTGAACCTCCGGGAAGTTGTTGAGAATGTGGAGAGTAAAGAACATGAGGTCGTCGAAATCCAGGGCGTTGTACCGCTTCTGCCTGAGGATCATTTTCCCCAGGAGGGGAGTGTCGGGTCCAGGCGTTTGGACAGGGGTCAAGATGAAACGTTGAATATATGGGACAGCTGCCTTGAAACTCGCCAGATCCTCCAGGTAATTGCCGACTATGCCGCTCTTGCGCTCTATCCCGTTCTCTTCCATAACTTCCTTGATGAGGGCCTTCATGTCCTCCTCGTCGAAGATGATGAAGTTTTGGGGATATCCAATACGATAGATCTCTTCCCGGAGAAACTTCACGCAGAAACCGTGGATCGTCGTGACGAAATCACCGGCTGCCCCGCCAGGACACATCGCCGCTATCCTCGTCTTCATCTCCTGCGCCGCCTTGTTCGTGAAAGTCATGCAGAGGATGTCTGACTGCGGAATGCCCATATTCTTGAAGAGATAGGCGTAGCGTTGGGTAAGGGTCCGGGTTTTACCGGAACCAGCTCCAGCGACGACACGGATTGTGCCCTCAGTGCATTCCATCGCTGCTTTTTGCTCAGGGTTAAGGACTTCGTTCATGGAATCATACTAATTAGCGTTCAAATATAACTGTAGCTTGTGCCAAAATAGGTAGCAAGCTGGCCTAAAAACTAAGATTTTAGTATATTTGTATATTGACATTAAAAGAATAAGTGATATGCTTCAGATCGGAGACAAAATTCCGTCCTTCGAGGTCCTGGACCAGGACGGCAATATGGTTAAGTCAGAGGACTTTATCGGAAAGGGGAAGAAAACTGTGGTGTATTTCTATCCGAAGGACAACACTTCCGGCTGCACTTCGGAGGCATGCTCCTTCAGGGACAATTACGATAGGCTTCTGGCCGCCGGCTACAATGTGGTAGGGGTGAGCAAGGATTCAGGAAAGTCCCATGCCGGATTCCGTGAGAAACATAACCTCCCGTTCACCCTTCTTTCTGACACGACCAAGGAGATGCACGAAGCTTTCGGGGCGATAGGGGAAAAGAAGATGTACGGCAAGACAGTGCTGGGCACTCTCCGAAGAACTTTCATCTTTGATGAGAACGGTATTCTCGAGCGAGTCATCGAGAAGGTTGACACGAAGAATGCCGCCTCACAGATATTGGAAGGCTGATTTTACCTGACTGGCAGTTCTCCTTTACAGATCGCCCTTATGTAGCGTTTCACGACGCTGTGCGCTGGGGCGGGCATTCCGCCGTGGTCGTAGCCATCAAACTCGTAAAGGAAGACGTTCTCGTTACCTACGAGCTTCATCATTCTCCAGAAATATGCCTGCTCCTCATAGCGGCCGTAGAGCTCAAGCTCCCTGTCACCGGAAAGGACCAGCATCGGCATCGGGAGTTTACGGACGTGAAAGATCGGAGCATTCTCGTCCGCGATCACTTGCAACGGGCCTATTCCCATCCCTTTACGCACATTGTAATGCGTCATCTTCTGCGCGCTGTAGGGGAAGGCTCCCGCTATCCTGTCCGCATCGATCCCGTAGGCCTCCAGCCAGTGTTTGTCGAGGACGATCATGTCGATAAGATAGCCTCCGGCGGAATGGCCGGCCACGAATATCTTGTCCGGGTCTCCACCCCTTGAGGCAACCTCTTTGAAGGCCCATGCGACAGCCGCAGCGGCGTCATCTATGATCTCTTTGACATCCGCTTTGGGGAGGAGGCGGTAGTTTACCCCGATTATTCCTATTCCGGAATCCTTTAGCCCTTCAGGAATATCTTTCTGGCCTCCTTCAAGTCCGCCTCCATGGAACCAGACAATGGTCGGAAACCCTTTAATGTCAGATGGATAATAAAAATCCAGGACGCACCTTTGGGCCGCGTATTCTCCCGCATCCTGGTGGTAGGGGATCCCGGTCTCAAGTTTATATCCGCTCCTTGCCTGGCCCATCGCGATGATGGCCAAAAGGCAGGCCGCAAGGGCAATAACTATCCTTTTCATTTCACTTCGGTTAATTCGCCAGTGACTGAATCTATTATGAAACCTCGGACGGTGACGTCTTTGGGGATCAGCGGGTGGCTCACGATTGCCCCAACTGTCTTGCGGACAGATGCTTCCGTGTCGTGGAAACCTTCCAGCCATTCGTCAAGGTCGATGTCTTTCCTGGCAAGCTCGCTTTCAGGAATACCTCTTTTCAGCATCTCTTCCTTAAAGTGATGGAAACTCATGTGACAGGCCCCGCAGGTGGTGTGCGCCACGACCATAATCTCCTCAACTCCAAGCTCGTACACGGCCACAATAAGGCTGCGCATAGCCGAATCCCAGGGTGTGGGAATAACCGCTCCGGCGTTCTTTATGACCTTGGCGTCTCCATTCTTAAGCCCCAGCGCTTCCTGGAGGAGGACTGAAAGGCGGGTGTCCATGCAGCTAAGGATCGCCAGTTTCTTGTCAGGGAATTTGTCGGTGATATGTTTCTGGTAGCCTTTGGCGGCCACATACTCTCGATTAAAAGCGAGAACCTGATCTATATTGCTCATATTAAAGTGATTGTGTTTCCTGAAGCGGGGATGTATCTCCCGAGAAGATCCTCGGTCTTTATCTTGACGAAGCAGGTCGCTGTGCCATCGGTGCAGGCGAACATCTCGCTTTCCGCGACGCTCCGGTCCATCACGAGATGGACTTTAGCGCACGAGGGGAGGATGGCGCTCAGTATGGTGGTCGCTCCGACCAGCACTCCGGTCAGTTCCATAAGTTTGTCGGCGGGTGCGAAAGACACCCTCGGAATCCCGAGGGCCCCGCAGAAGTCCCTGGTTACGAATGGCTTATCATCAGTTGTGACGTACAGGTAAAACTCCGTTTGCTGCCTGTTGCAGAGGAACACTGTCTTGACGATCCTGACCCCTATCTTCTCATCGATGTGCTGACAGTCCTCCATTGTGAGGCCTGGGTCTGTGTCAACTCTCTCGAAAGGAATATTCAAAGAGGCGAAAGTCTCATAAACCTTTCTCTGCAGTTCGGAGGAGAACTCCGTCGGGGGAGTGGTGATTATCTCGCTAACCTTGAACATGATAAGACTATTTTTCCCTGACGGCCTTTCCGGTCATGTGTTCGATGGTGAGTTCGAGGACCGCGGCGTGGCGGGCACTCTCGGCCATCTCTTTCTCGAGATATTCCTCGCCGGGGAAATATTTCCTGCCGAACTTCCTGAGCATATCGTCGTGTTTGGGAGCCTCAGTGATCTCCTTGAGGCGGCCGAAGCAGATCACGCTCTTGACATGGTACCACCAGTCGCCGGGCTCTTTCTCGGGCTCTCCGAGAACTGTGAAACACGCTTTGGCACAAGCTCTTAGCGAGTCTATTTTGTGTCCCTGCATGGCACTATGGAAATAGACTTTCCCGTCTTCGTGGTAGAAATTGATCGGGAAAGAATACGGGTAACCCCCGTCACCTATAACGGAGAGGAAGCCCCTGTAAGCCTTGTCAAGAATATCCCGGCACTCCTCCTGTGGAAGTGCCTGCTTAAACCGGCGCATCGGCCGGAAAGTGAATTCATTAGATTGATCCATGTTAAATGAGTTTGTAGTACCAGGCGAGAATTATCTCGAATAGTTTTGACGGTAGAATCCGTTTGGCGAACACTGCCAGTTTCTGGAGCGGCGAGGCGATAACATAGTGATTCGCAGGTCTCTTGGATTTAATGATCCCGGAGATTTTGCCGGCGAGATATTCAGGTTTCAGACCGGTTGTCTCGTCATGCTCGATGCTCGAGAGGGAGGCGGCGTATTTGGGATATGCGGTATGGACCTCATCCCCATTGCTGCTAGTGCGGCTCGAGGTGAATCCGGTGGCGAAGTCTCCCGGCTGAATCGCTATCACCTTTATTCCGAAGTCCCTGGTCTCCAGGCGCAGGGCCTCGAGATAACCTTCGATGGCGAATTTGCTTGCCGAGTACAGGCCCTGGAAGGGGAGTCCCATCAGTCCGCCTATTGAGCTGACGCAGATGATCTTACCTTCTCTTTGGCTTCGCATTATCGGCACGATCCTGTGCAGGAAACGGACCATTCCGAGCCAGTTCACGTCCATCTGGGCTCTGGCGTCCTCGACAGAAGCGAACTCCAACGGCCCGCCGTAACCCATTCCAGCGTTGTTGATGAACACATCGATCCTGCCCTCCTTCTGAAGAACCGTGTCCACAGTGGCATTGACCTGTTCCTCATCAGTGATATCGGCCTTGAGGTAAGTCACTCCTGGGATCCGTTCCCCGGCATTGCGGTGCGTGCCATAGACCGTATGACCCTCAGCTGAGAGCCTCTGGGCCATAGCCCGGCCGAAACCGGATGAGATGCCAGTTATCAACACTACCATATTTACAAATATATGAATTTTCGCCGAACCGGCGCATGACGTCCCACCAAACCTGTGCATGAAGCTTCGCCAAATTGGCGCACGGTGATGTCGGTTGTGACCCGTTACATGCTATGTTGCTGTGCGCCAATGTCTGATATCGGCCTGTGGCGCACAGCGAGTGGACTTAAACCAGGCTCCAATCATCATAGCCGTGCGCTAGTTTGGCGGCGGGGTTCAAAAGGACCTTATTTGGACCTTATTCTGATACTCGAAATGCTTTTATTTGCTAAAACAAATAATCACATGAATTACTGGTTGCATCGTATCACTGGAGGAGACAATGCCTGGCCTCTTTCCGTGGAATTATTCAAGAAAGGCTATATCTCGATTGGCTGGTGTGATTTCGCCACCGAGGAGTATCTGTCAATGATCCGCTCAGGGATGGAAGGATTTGACAAGGCTATGGACGAGCAGGGTTATGGCCGTCCGAGAAACAGATGGAACTTGTGGCGTTTCGTCAATGAGATGAAAGAAGGGGACCTTGTGGTTGTCCCTTTCCCTTATTCATTCTCTATATGCAGGATAGCTGACAACGAAGTCCTTACCAATGAGTCAATCAGCCATGACCTGCTCGTGGATTGTGATGGGAACAAAGTGACCCGGAAGGAAGATGGCTATCTTTACAACTCCTCAGGGAATTATGTGGACTTGGCTTTCTATCGCAAAGTGGAGGTATTGGAGAAAGACATCCCCCGGGATGGTTACGCTGATCAGGCCCTTTATTCACGGATGAAGATCCGCCAGACCAATGCGAATATCAATGATCTGGAAGAATCGATCCGTAATGCCGTTGAGGCATTCAGGAAGGGCAAGCCGGTCAATCTTCGTGAGTCGGTGATGGAATCGGCCGCTCCTCTGGCCCTGGAGAAGATCAGGGGACTGCAGAACGACAGCAAGTTCGAATCTTTAGTGGAGTGGTATCTTAAATCTCTTGGTGCTAACAGGGTTGAGACTCCATGGCGCGGGGAATCTCCTTCTGAAGCTGGAGATGCTGACAAGGTCGCTTATTTTGACAATATTGGTTTCGCCATCATGGTTCAGATCAAGAAGCACTCAGGCATCACGGATGATTGGGCGGTGACTCAGATAAAGGCGTACTCTAAAAACCATAATTTCGGAGAATACTCCACGGCGCTGTGGGTTGTCTCCAGCGGCGATGGTTTCTCTGAAGAGGCCAGGAGACTTGCAGAAGAGGCAGGAGTACGTCTTGTCGACGGGCTTCAGTTCGCGAGGATGATTCTTGAGGCGGGACTGGAAGGAATGGCTTTATAGTCAGAAATATGCCGAGGAATTTCAGAGTGACACCCAAAAGAGTCAAGAGAGCCAATGGTCAGGTTTTGACTCCTGACATGGACGTTGTGGTAACCACGGCTCATCATTGCAATTCTCCTTTTGACAATGGTGCTGAGGAAGTTAAGGAAATGTATATGCGCATTTATGGCTTTGATTACCGCAAAGCGAATTGCACAAGGGCGGATTTTGACTTCGAGACATTGGGGTAATTGGACAGACTACGATTATGAATTTTTTTAAAGGCATAAAAGAGAGTTGGCAGACCACTGTCAAATGGTTGGTCATCACCGCGATCGTATTGCTGGCAATGCTTGTGGCGCTAAATGTCTTTTTCTCGGGGAGAACCATTCTTCCTTCCCAGATTATCGGTGCCTTGATAGGGGCATGCCTGACGGCGATCATCACAATGTTTCTCCTGATCGGCCAGACCAAAAGCCAGGAGAACAAGGACAAGGCCATCAAGATCTATGAACAGAAGATCAGGGTTTATTCTTCCTTTACTTCCTCTCTGTGGGAAACACTTGCTGATGAGAAACTTGAGGATGAGGAACTCAGGGAATTGAGGGGGAAAGTGTTCAATGAGTTGATCTTCTATCTACATCCGGAATCGATCTCGCCGTTCACGGAGATTATCGGTAAAATCTGCGGGATTCAACAAGAAGGAGAGATGGCCAAACTTACAGGACCGTTCGCTTCCTTGACTGGCATTCTACAGGAAGATCTGAAGAAGGATGCAGAGTGTGATGAGGAGGTCAGTCGCGAAGAGATCAAAGAACTGTGGGGGGCGTTTGCGGTGGCTCCGGCAGAGGACGAGAAAGGTGAGCTGGCGGAAGTAGAACCCTCGGAGCAGACGCAGGTCTTTGTCAGTCAGGATCTGGAGGTTTTGCCGCAAACCTGGCATTTCAATATTCTTGATCCCGATTGCCAGATCAAGTCTTTTCGGAATGGAATATCGGAGCTGTCCCTTATAGAGTATGGTGAGTATTGGCGTACGCTTCTTCTCGAGCAGGTCCGGAAGGGAGATCTCGTGTTTGCGTTCATTCCCCAGAAGAAGGGAGGTAACGGTTATCATGGTCTCTTTGAGGTTATCGGCACAAGGGTGATAAACCTAAAGGGGGCTGAACTATATCAGCGTCTCGATGGCGGAGATTCCAAGCTGATTCCATTGCATGAGGCAGAGAAATATGATGTTTACGAGGGTCTGACAGACGGCGCCTCCGTGCTGAGCAATATCATTGTCCGCCCTTTGGCATATTCAAGCAACGGTGTCGGAAATCCGGGCGGTGTCTATCGCAAGACGATCAGCCGTTATTGGTCGGGTTATGCCGGTGAGTTGCTCAAGAGGTTCTCGGCACTCGGCAAAGGTGCCGTCAACTGGGAAGGTGAGCCTTCATTCAATTCTGATCCGGAAAAGATCGGCAAGTATGCCGAATTGTTCAATCTGAGAAATGTTTAATCTTATCGATATGAAAGGCACAACGAAAGATGTTTATAGTGCTCCGGAGGTAGAGGAGCTGGTTCTTTATGAGAAATTGATGAATAATAACGCGTCCCAACTGGAGCAAGGTGTAAACAGTGACGGGATATGGGATTGGTAATCTAAAATGAAAGAGATGAGAAGAGATTCATATTTATTATTGGCCGCATTGCTGGTCGTTGGTTGCTCGGCCAATGATTCTATTGGGGATACGTTCATCAATGATCCCGCTACCAAAGTTTATAAGGCCGGCTTTGAAGGCATATTCCCCGAAGGGCAAGAGACTCGAACTTATTTTGACGATGCCCTTAAGTTGCATTGGAATGCCGGAGACCATCTGTCTATATTTAAAACCACTCTGAATCAGGAATATAAGTTTAACGGATCTGAAGGAGCGACTAGCGGGGAGTTTTCACTTGTCGGCTCGGGCGGATCCGACGGTGCTTCACTTCCTGCCGATTATGCGGTCTATCCTTATTCCACCGGGACATCAATATCATCCTCTGGCGAGATTACCCTCTCTTTGCCTTCTGTCCAGAAATATGTCGAAGGTTCTTTCGGGCCTGGGGCGAACACCATGGTGGCTGTGACGAAGGACAAGGAGGATGATTTCCTGGCATTCAAGAACGTAGGAGGTTATCTGGTCCTGAAGTTATATGGCTCAGGATCAGTGAAGAGCGTTACTCTGGCTGGAAACAACGGGGAAAAAATCGCCGGTAAAGCGGTCGTGTCGGTTTCATACGGGAGCGATCCAGTGACAGTTATGGATGATTCCGCAAGCGGTACGATCATGGTTAACTGCGGAGAGGGAGTGGCGTTGGCTTCCACCGCCGCCCAGGCCAAGTCCTTCTGGTTCGTCGTTCCTCCGGTCACTTTCTCCGGCGGTTTCACTTTCACAATCACCGGCAGCAATGGGGCCACAATCAAAAAGTCAACCTCCAAGTCAAGAACCATCACCCGAAATGTCCAAAACTCCATGTCTGCTATTGAAGTGGATTTGAGCAAAGAAATAATAGAATTCAAGGATCATGATCTGGAGAGTGTTCTTGTGATGGCATTTGACACTGATGGTGATGGCAGCTTATCTGTTCAAGAGGCGGAATCAGTACGTTCTTCAGAAGATTTGAAATCCGCATTCGGTGACATCAAATCTTTTACTTCTTTTGATGAGTTATCTTTTTTTACTGGTTTCTCTGGATCAATGTCGTATTTGTGTTCTGAATTATTTAGAGGCTGGGAGAAACTTGAATCAGTCACATTGCCGGATAACATAAAAGAATTGAAATATGGAGCGTTTTACGGATGTGCTAGTTTGAAAGAAGTGAGGATGCCTGATTCTGTGACTAGCTTAGGAAACTACCTCTTTAAGGGATGTTCAGGGATCAAGTCGATCGTGATACCTCTGGGTGTCGAAACAATAGGCTATGGGGTGTTCGAGGATTGCTCCGAGTTGAGGGACGTTCGTTTGCCAGATAGTGTCACGGAGATATATAGTACTGCTTTTAAGGGTTGTTCTTCTTTGGAGAGCATAGACTTGCCAGCGAATCTCACAAGCATTGGCGAACATGCGTTCCAATCGTGTGAATCATTATTACAAGTAACTATACCCAAGTCAATTGAGGTGATTCCAAGCTATTGCTTTTACAATTGTGTCTCTTTGAAGGCTATGGATATTCCAGACTCTGTCACTTCCATCGGTGAAGCGGCATTCTCTTATTGTTCCGCACTTTTAGACATAACGATTCCTTCCGGAGTGACAAGTATTGGCAAATGGGCTTTCCATCATTGCACAGGTTTGTCGTCAATAGCTCTTATTCCTGAAACACCTCCAGAAGGGGGACAAGCGATGTTCGATGACACTAACAATTGTGATATCTACATTCCTTCAGGGACTTTCGATTTATATCGGCTTAAGGATGCGTACTGGTCAGGCTACGATTCCAGGCTCAAAGAAACGAAATAATATAAAGAAGATTTCTTGATTCCCGAAAAGTTACAAATAACGTGTTTACATTTTTTGTAATTACGATTTTTGTTCAATATCTTTGCCAAAGATAAATGACATCATCACATGGAAACTCCATTTGTTTTCGGCAAGATAGCCACTGACGAGAATTTCACAGACAGGGAGCTGGAGACCGAGCGCCTTGTAGGCAACTTTGAGTCATTGATAAACACCATAATCATATCACCGCGCCGTTGGGGGAAGAGTTCCCTTGTTCACAGGGCGGCATCCATCGCCCAAGAGAGGGACAAGAGCCTAAGGGTCTGCATGATTGACCTGTTCAATGTGAAAACTGAGGAACAGTTCTATACCCAGTTCGTCCGCAGCATAATCCAGGGTACCTCAAGCCGGTGGGAAGAGGCCGTGGAGAATGCCCGGAAGTTCTTCTCAAGGCTTGTCCCGAGGATTTCCATAGGGTCAGATCCGGCCAATACGGTCAACATCGATTTTGACTGGGAAGAGATGCGGAAAGATCCGGACGAAATCCTGGACTTGCCTGAGAGGATAGCCAAGGAGAAAGGGATAAGGATTATGACCTGCATCGATGAGTTCCAGAATATTGCCGAATTCGACGACCCACTCTATTTCCAGAGAAGGTTGAGGTCTCATTGGCAAAAACATCAGAATGCGGGGTATTGCCTGTACGGCAGCAAAAGGCATATGATGATGGAAGTGTTCGCGGACAGTTCAATGCCGTTCTACAAGTTCGGTGATCTGTTCTTCCTTGAAAAGATTGACTTGCCTCATCTGTCCAGCTTCATCCGGGATCGTTTCAACGCTACTGGGAAAACCATCTCTGAAGAGGCTTGTTCCTTGATTGTCTCCTTGGCTGACAATCATCCCTTTTACACTCAGCAGCTTGCCCAACTCTCTTGGTTGAGGACGACAACAAGTTGCTCCGTGGAAGAAGTTTCCCAAGCTCATGAGTCTCTTGTCGAGCAACTTAGCCTCCTTTTCGCCAACCTTATGGAGACCCTGACATTCCAGCAGGTTTGTTATCTCAAAGCCTTGGTCGCTAGCGAGACTTCAATCACTAGTGCGGAAACCATGTATAAGTACCACATCAGTTCGGCTACGGCGGCGTCCCGATCCCTGAAGACATTAATAAAAAGAGACATTCTCGACAACCGGTCCGGAGAGGTCTCCTTTCAGGATCCTATATTCGCTTACTGGTTGAAAAACAGATATTTCCGGATTTAGCACCGAAATACATGCACCGTCTTTATCATCTTGTTTCAGGCCTTGCCGCGGTCCTCATGTTCCTTGCCTCCTGTGGAGAGGATATCCCCCGGGGGCTGGAGCGCCCGGAGGTGCTTTCCGCTGAGGCTGATCCTGGGATAAGGACGGTTTCCCTCAAGGCGGTTCTGGACAAGGCGGACAATGTCTCCTCGTGCGGGTTCCGTTTGTGGGATGCCCATGGACTTGAGAGTGGCGGGGCCGTGGTTGCGCCCTCGCTCGAACTCTTTTCGGAACTCGATGATTTGGAACCTGATACGGAATACTTCTGGACTGTGTTTGTCTCCAATGGCAAGGACACGTTCGAGTCTTCACGGATGAGTTTCAAGACCCTCCCGGAGCCTGAACCAGAGCCTGAACCAGAGCCTGAACCTGAACCCGAACCCGATCCTGAGCACGAATATGGCCCTGACGATGTCCCCGAGGTCGATCCCGATCCAACCCTGTGGGAGTTTATAGTAAAGAATTTCGACACAGATGAGGATGGCATCATGAGTACCGAGGAACTCCTTGACATACAAGAACTTCAAATCTCCGACCTGCCGGTGGACTCCCTTGCCGGGCTCGAGGCCTTGGTGAACTTGCGGACTCTCGGAATGGGCAACCATTACTTGAAGAAGATAGACCTTTCCGCCAACAAGAACCTTGAGTTGCTTTATGCCGGGAGAGAGGCCCTTCTCGAGGAGTTCTATCTTGACAATCCTAAACTCGGGTACCTTTATCTTATCGAGTGCAAGGTGCTGAAAACATTGGACTTTTCGAGATGTCCTGAAATCACGATGCTGGAACTGTATAACAACCAATCACTTGAGAGCATTGACCTGAGCAAGAACCGGAAGCTGGAGGTTTTCCGGCTGACCGGATCGAAGGTCAAGGAACTGGACCTCTCGAACTGCAGACGAATCCAGCAACTTTCTTCCGAGGACAATCCTCTCCTTGAAAAGGTCATCCTCCATAAGGAAGCCTCTCCGGAGGTTCTCTCGGTGGAGAGCCACACAAAAATCATTTATCAATAAAGAAACTGACAATGAAACAAGATAATCCTGAATATTCATTCCTGCGGCAGGAAGTAGAGCGCAAATGGGGCCGACGGCTGGCCACATCAGCGGATTTCGCCGCGCTCGCTGAGGCCATGGACGAAAGCATTTCCGTCTCCACCCTGAAGAGGTTCTGGGGATATGTCGGGGACAATCCGGCTCCCAGGAATTCCACTCTCGACTCCCTGTCGAGATATTCCGGCTACCTGAATTTCAAGGCTTTCCGGGATCACCTTATGGATTCCGGGAAACTTCCATCTTCATATTTCCAGGCGGAAGTCGTTGAGGCCTATTCGCTTACTAAAGGAGAAAGGATCATGATCGGCTGGCGTCCGGACAGGGAAGTGCTTCTCTCCTACGAGGGCGACTCGATATTCCGTGTCCTCGAGAGCAAGAATTCCTCGCTTCAGAAAGACGACTGTTTCGAGGCTTCGACAATCATGAAAGGATATCCCCTGGCATTGTCTGGAATATTCAGAAATGGCTTGAAGACAGATCCTTACGTGGCTGGGCTTGACGGAGGAATCGCATTCATCAACAAGAGGTAAAGATTGAAGATGGGCAGTTCGTCGGGATATTTCAAAGAGATTGGGGACGCTTTTTCCAAACTTCCAGGAAAAGATGCGCTTGAGCTCATCTACTCTTCTCCCGCCGGCCCGTATCTGCTTTATAAAGGCCTGTTCGGGGAGCGGATCGCCGTGTTCAAATGCCTCAAGGAAGAGTTCCGAGGGGACGAGGTGTATGAGGCTATCATCCGCCATGAATATGAGATAGCCCAGCCGCTCAAGCATCCCGGAGTCTGCGATTATCTTTCGATGATCCGGATCGAAGGCCTTGGGAATACCATTGTGATGGAATGGATCGACGGCTGTACTCTCGGAGACTTCATCGGCAGCGTTCCCGTCAGTCCCGAAACAGCCAAGTCTATAGTCTTGCAGCTTTGTGACGCGGTCTCATACATCCATCGCAAGCAAGTCCTCCACAATGACCTTAAACCGGAAAATGTTATGGTGACCCGGGAAGAGAACGTCGTGAAAGTCATTGATTTCAGTCTTGCGGACTCGCCATCAATGGCTCGGGGCCATATTCCTGCCGGAACCCAAGGCTATGCGGCTCCGGAGGTTGTCGCTGGAGGCGAGGCGAGCGTCCGTTCGGACATATTCTCCCTGGGAAAGATCATCTCGCTTTTAATGCCTTCCAGGCAGGATGTCTTTGAGCGTTGCC
>JAEEGL016518798.1_pt1 | contig 49725 bp, 62 predicted proteins | sample 9134231 | NCBI WGS metagenome assembly JAEEGL01 (sample SAMN16246548, study PRJNA631951) | gut metagenome | biome: gut microbiome; feature: rumen; material: fiber-attached | host: Bos | place: Iran: Karaj | collected 2018-10 | reverse complement strand
CATGATATGGCATATATTGATTATGCAAAGAGTGGTATTTTAGGTACTAGAAGAAATATTAATTTATATAAGAAGCTTAATAAGAATGCAATGGCTATTATGGCATTCTCTTGCTCTAAGACTTTAGCTTTATATGGTGTTAGAATTGGTGCACAGGTTGCAGTATCTAATGATAAGAATAATATTATTGATTTTGATAAGGCTGCAAAATTCTCTTCACGCTCTAAGTGGAGTAATTCTACAAACCTTGGCGCAAACCTACTTGCAAAGATTGTTTCTAATGATGAATTAAGAAATGATTTTGAACGTGAATTAAAAGAAGCACAGGATATGCTTATTGAACGTGCTAATATCTTCTTAAAGGCATCTAGTGAAGTATCACTTAAGACATTGCCTTTCTCATGTGGATTCTTTGTAACAATCCCATGTGAAAAGCCTGAAGAAGCATATAATTATTTAGTTAAAAAGAATATTCATATAATTCCAATGGGCAAGGTATTAAGAGTTGCTATATGTAGTGTTTCTAAGGAAGAATGTATGGCTTTACCTAAAGCAATTAAAGAAGCTCTAGATAAGACTCAGAAGTAAAAGTATTAACAATAAATTTTTAAGATCTAGGAAAATCTTTTCTAGGTCTTTTAACGCTTTATGGAGGTGTAAAACATGAATTTATTTAAATATCTTAAAAGCTTAAGTGAATTTAAGCCTATTAATGAAGATAAGCTTAATATTAGTCAAACACCAGAAGGATATAATGAGCTTTTAATCGCAACAGATTTTTATAATAATGATAAGACTATATTTGTTGTTACACCTACCCTATATTTAGCTCAAAAATATTATGATGATATATCTAATTTAGTTGATAATCCAGATGATGTCTTATTTTTCCCTAATGATGAATTAATATCTGCAGAAATGATATCTACATCAGGTGATTTCTTATTTGAAAGAATTGAAACTATTTATACATTATTAAAGGAAAGCAGTAAAAAGATAGTAATTACTAATATTCATGGCGCAATCAAATATGAAATGTCTAAAGAAAAATGGCTTGATTCTATTTTTGATTTAGAAGAGGGCAAGACATATGATATTAAAGCATTAACAAGAAAGCTTGATTCAATAGGATATAAGCATACATTTTCAACTAATACTACAGGTGAATATTCACGTCGTGGTGAAATTGTTGATATATTCCCATTAGGATTTGATAAGCCTGTAAGAATTGATTTCTTTGATGATGAGATAGAAACAATTAAATATTTTGATACTGATACTCAAAGAAGTAATGAAAGGGTTAAGAAGATAATGGTTATGCCAGTATCTGAATTTATTTATAATGATAAGGAATTAGAAATAGCAAAATATAAGCTTAATGAATTTAAATCTCAATTCGAATTATCTCAAATAGAAGAGGATATGTATGAAAGAGATATAGAAGCTTTAACGTTGCATTCTGATTTATCTAGAATGAGTAGATATTTATCTTTATTTGATGATACTCATACTAATATTTTTAGCTTTAGCGATAATAAAAAGATTTATATAATTGACCCTGTAGGTGTTAAGGATTCATATATGAATTTAAGAAGTGACCTAGATGAATATTGTACAAGAATAAGTGGATATTCAATGGAACACTTAGATTTATTTATGGATGTTAAAGAAATATTATCTATGGCTAATATTAACATTGAAGGCGTAAAGAGTATGCCTAGTGTTGATTTTAGCCCTAATGTTAAGAATATAGATAATTATAATTCTAATGAAAATAAAATATTAAATGATTTAACTGGATATAGAAAAGCAAAAACATTATTGTTACCTATATCAAGAGCCGATAGAATTAAATCATTCCATGAGGTTTTAGGTGAGGATATTATTTTCTTAAGAAATGTTAAGGATAATCAAGAAATATCTAGTGGATATTATAATTATGTTTTTAAATTTATACCATCTATTAATCTTATAGATTCTAATGTTATTATCATAAATGACCAAACATTATTTGATATAGAACATAGAGAGAAAAAAGCTAAATATAAATCAATATATAAGAATGCAACAAAGATTAGTCATTATGAGGATTTAAATATTGGTGACTATGTTGTTCATTATGATTACGGTATTGGTGTTTATAAAGGAATTAAGACATTAAAATCAACTGGTAATATAATGAGAGACTATATTTATGCGGAATATGCAAATAAGAGTGCATTATATATTCCACTTGAAAAATTTAGTGACTTAATGAAATATGCTGATAAGGATACTGAAGGTGTAATATGCCATGAGATCGGTTCTGCAGCATGGGCAAGAGCTAAAGCAAGAGTAAGAAATAGATTACATGATATTTCATCAACATTAATTAAGCTTTATGCTGAAAGAAGTGAAGCAAAGGGATTTAGTTTTCCGCCTGATTCAAAGGAACAAATCGAATTTGAAAATGACTTCCCTTATGAAATAACACCAGATCAAAGAAGAAGTATTGATGAGTGTAAAAGAGATATGGAATCTGATAAGCCTATGGATAGACTTATTTGTGGAGATGTTGGATATGGTAAGACAGAGGTGGCACTGCGTTTAGCATTTAAGGCAGTAATGGGTGGTAAGCAAGTTGCAGTACTTGCACCAACAACACTTCTTGCAAGACAGCATTATCAAACATTTAAAAATAGAATGGAAAATTATGGTGTTAGAGTAGAGCTTTTATCTCGTTTTGTTAAGCCTAAGGAACAAAAGGTAACAATTGAGGATTTAAATAGAGGTAGTGTTGATGTTGTAATTGGTACACATAGATTATTATCTCAAGATATTAAATATCATAATTTAGGCTTATTAATAGTAGATGAGGAACAAAGATTTGGTGTAACTCATAAGGAAAAGATAAAGGAATTAAAGGTTAATGTTGATTGTATTACATTAACTGCAACACCTATCCCAAGAACATTACAAATGTCTATGATGGGTATTAAGGATTTATCTATGATTGAAACACCACCAAAGAATAGATATCCAATTCAAACTTATATTGTTGAAAGAAATGATAGAATTATAGCTAACGCAATATCAAAAGAGCTTGCAAGAGGTGGCCAGGTATTCTATTTATATAATTTCACTGAGGATATAATGGAGGTTGGTGCTAAAATACAATCTATTGTACCTGAGGCAAGAATTGGTATTGGTCATGGTAAATTAAAAAGAGAAGATCTAGAAGATGTAATTAATGGATTTATTGAAAAGAAATTTAATGTTTTATTATGTACAACAATAATTGAAACGGGTATTGATATGCCTGATACAAATACTTTAATTGTTCATGACGCAGATAGATTAGGATTATCTCAAATGTATCAAATTAGAGGTAGAGTTGGTAGAAGTAATAAAATTGCATATGCATATTTAATGTATACACCTAATAAGAAGCTAACCCCTGAGGCAGAAAAGAGATTAGATACTATCAAAGAATTTAATTCATTAGGATCTGGTTATCAAATTGCAATGAGGGATTTATCTATTAGAGGTGCTGGAGATATATTAGGCTCTATGCAATCTGGATTTGTTGAAACAGTTGGTATGGATGTTTATTTAAAAATATTAGATGAGGAATTACATCCAAAGGAAGAAAAGAAGGAAGTAAGTGATCCATCACTTTCTCAACCAATGGTTAATAGAACTATTTCAAATACATATATTAATAATGATTATGAAAGAATTAATATGCATAAGAAAATAGATAATCTTAATACTATTTCTGATTTAACTGATTTAGAATTAGAATTAGTAGATAGATTTGGCCCTATTCCAGATGATTTAGAATTATATATGTATGAAAAGCTAATGCAGCATATGGCTAAGGCTTATGGAATATATAAAATTATTAAAGGAACTGATACAATTAGATTTGTATTAAAACCAGAAAAGAATAAATATTTAAATGGCTTAGAGCTATTTAGATTAGCTTATGAAGCTAAATTAATTTCATTAAAAGAACAGATGAATCAAGAGATTGGATTAAAAGAAATTGTATTTACACTAGATATAAGAGGGAATGAGCTTAAAGCTTTTAAAACAATGTGTAAATATTTTGAAAAAATTGAAAATATTTAAATCTATGAAACTTTACAAAAAAGTCCAAAATTGCTATAATTAATTTAGGATTATATAAGGGTAAAAGTTCGATAATTTAGGAGGAATTTTTATGGCAACAGTTAATGTATCCGTTGCGGGAAGAAAAGATAAATCTAGTCCTATGAAAAAACAACCAGTGGCTAAGGTCAAGGTTAAAAACGAAAAGGAGGAGGAAAAGAAAGTGGCAACTACTAAGAAGAAGGTAGCAACAGGTGTTTTAGCATCAGCTCCAACAGGTGCAACTAAAGAAAAGATTAAAGCTGAAAAGCAGGCAGCAAAGCCAGCTGGAAAAGCAACACCTAAAACTACTGCAAAGGCTCCTGAAAAGCAGGCAGCAAAACCAGCTACTACAGCTAAGCCTGTAGCTTCTAAGGAAGTTAAGGCGGCTCCTAAGAAGGCTGAAGCAGCAACATCTACTAAGACATTATATCATGTATCAAAGCGTGATAATGATGGTAGAGAATGGAAAGTATTCATTCAGGGATCTAACAAGGTAATTAAGTTATTCCCAACACAACAGCAAGCCCTAGATTATGCTAAGCAGCTTTGCGCAAACAAAGATGATGGATCTATGGTTTACCTACATGGCCTAGATGGCAAAATTAGAAAGTATTAATATTGGTTAGAGCTGGATGCATAATGCATCCAGTTTCTTTTTCTTTTAATATATTATTAATTATTGTAAAATTATTATAAGGTGATAATTATATGAATTTTGGAATAATAGGATTAGGTAATATTGCAAATAAATTTGCAAAAACATTAAATGAAATGAATGAAAAATTATATGCAGTTGCATCAAGAGATATTAATAAGGCAAAGGAATTTAAAGAAAAATATAATTCTTTAAAATATTATGGTTCTTATAATGAATTATTAAATGATCCTAATATTCAAATAGTATATATTGCAACACCAAATAATATGCATTATATTAATTCACTTGAGGCTTTAAAATGCGGTAAAAATGTAATATGCGAGAAACCATTTACACCAAATCCTAATGAAGCTATTGAATTATATCAATATGCAAGGGCACATAATTTATTTATTATGGAAGCATTATGGATTGAATTTTTACCTTTATATAAAAAATTAGATGAATTATTAAATAATAATATTATAGGTGATATTAAAGATATCAATGTATCATATGGATTTGATACTAATGATATAAGAAAGAAAAGAAAATTTGATTCAAATCTTGCAGGTGGAGCATTACTAGATATTGGAATATATAATTTAGCATTTATCGATATGATAGCTAAATCTGAATTATTAGGCTTTAATTCAAAATATGAATTAAATGAATATAATACTGATAATTATAGTGAAATATATCTAGATTATTCTAATGGAATTAAAGCTAAATGTATTACATCTATTGGAAAAGAAATAAAACGTGAAGCATATATAAATGGAACATTAGGTACTATTTATATTCCTGATTTCCAACAGGCAACTTCATTTACTATAATAAAAGAGGATAGAAAAACATATGAATTCCCATTTGAAATAAATGGATTTGAATATCAAATAAGAGAAGCTATATATTGTATAAAGAATGGATATAGTGAAGCTATTACATATAATTCAAGTAAATCTATTAATTTAATGAAGTTATTATATGATATAAGAATGAGCTGGAATATGAAATTTAGCTTCGAATAAAAAGGGTGAGATAATTTATGGAAGCAGTATTAGGAAGTCTAATGCAAAAGCTTGATAAAAAAACACAAGATAATATTAAAAGTATTACTTTAATGGAAACTGCTGGCAAAAAAATGGCAGATATAATTTTAAAATATTATAGTCCTAAGAGTGTATTACTTTTATGTGGTAGTGGTGGTAATTCAGGTGATGCGTTAGTTGTTGGAAGAATATTATTAGAAAAAGGTATTAAAGTAAAAGCATTTATTAAAAGTGAAATAAAAAATACTGATGCAAAAGTAAATCTAGAATTATTTAAGGGAGATATTATAAATAATTTAGATGAATTATCTTCTTATGATCTCATAGTAGATGGCTTATTTGGTATAGGATTATCCAGAGAATTATCTAATGAATATATAGATATAATTAATAAAGTTAATAATAGTGGTATTGATATTGTATCACTTGATATTCCATCTGGAATTGATTCTAATAATGGATTATCATATGGGGCCTATATAAAAGCCTCTTTATTAATTACAGTTGAATATCCTAAGGTTGGTTTGTTCTTAAATGATGGTATTGCATCATATAAGAGATTAGAAATTATAAATATAGGTATAATGCATACAAATGATACTATTAATATATTATCTATTGAACAATTTAGAGGCTTATATAAGGAAAGAATGAGAAATACGAATAAAGGTTCTTTTGGTAAGTCATCAATTGTTGCAGGATCTATAAATTACCCAGGAGCATCCCTACTTTCATATAATGCGTTAATATCATTTAAAATGGGTGTTGGATATCAAAATTTATATGTTATTTCATCTTTATATAATATGTATGCATTAGTACATCCAGAAATAATTACTAATAAGCTTAGCGAGGAAGATGGACATATTAAATATAATGAAGAAGAATTAAATGATATAATGAAGCATTCGGATTCAATTTCTATTGGTATGGGAATGAAGGTTTCTTCTGATTTATATAATAGTATTAAATATTTATTAATGAATTATGATAAGACTTTAATTATAGATGCTGATGGCTTAAATTCATTATCTAAATATGGAGTAGATATCTTGGCTAATAAAAAGTGTAAGGTTATATTAACGCCACATCTAAAGGAATTTGAAAGATTAAGTGGATATAGTGTTAATGAAATAAAGAATGATTCAATTAATATAGCAATAGAATTTGCAAGAAAGTATGATATTACATTAGTATTAAAATCACAAACCACAATAATTACTGATGGTAATAGATTAAGCATTAACATTAGCGGTAATAGTGGTCTTGCGAAAGCAGGAAGTGGAGATTCACTTGTTGGTATATTAAGTGGAATATGTGGTTATTTTAAAGAAAATGATATTTTTATTAATGCATGTCTGGCTTCATATATGCTTGGTAGAATAGCTGAAAAGGCAAAAGAAAAATTAACTGAAGAAGCAATGACTATAAGCGAGGCTGTATCTTTTATCCCTGATGTTATAAAAGAGCTAAAAGCCGCGTAATACATATATAATATATACGTGCGCATGCGCGTAAGGAGACTTTAGGGTCTCCTTTTTTAGTGGCAAAAATCTCTTTTTAAAATTATTAAAAATAATGCTTGCATCTATTATACTGGAGTGGTATAATCGATATTGGCCCGCCATGGGTAAAGCAATGAAGTGGAAGGTTGTCGGCACACCGAAGAGCGTTGTCATACAGTGTCCGGGTTATTTCCACAGAGCAAATGTCTATACGTAGATTATAGGCGAAAGGAGAATATTAAAATGGCAAAAGAAAAAATCAAAATTCGTTTAAAGTCTTATGATCACAGATTATTAGACCAGTCAGCAAAGAAGATTGTTGACTCAGTAAAGAAAGCAGGTTCAGTAGTTAATGGTCCAATTCCACTACCTACAGAAAGAGAAATCTTTACTATCTTACGTTCACCACATGTTAACAAGGACTCTCGTGAACAGTTTGAAAGAAGAACTCATAAGAGATTAATCGAAATTGTGGATCCAAATCCACAGACAATTGATGCTTTAATGCACATTGATCTACCTTCTGGTGTAGATATCGTATTAAAGAAGTAATTAAAAATTTAGAAAAAGAAAGAGGAAAAAAACAATGGCTAAGGGAATCTTAGGTAGAAAATTGGGCATGACTCAAATTTTCGACGCAGCTGGTAATTTAATTCCAGTTACTGTCATCGATTGTTCTTCAAATGTTGTATTACAACAAAAGACAGTTGAAAATGACGGATATGTTGCTGTTCAGGTTGGTTGTGAAGACAAGCCAGAAAGACTTGCTACAAAGCCAGAACAGGGTCATACAGCTAAGGCTGGCACTGCTCCTAAGCGCTTCATAAGAGAATTCCGTTTCTCAGAAGCAGAAGGAAATGAGCTAGTATCTTACACTGTTGGCCAAGAAGTTAAGGTTGATATATTTAACGCAGGTGACGTTATCGACGTTACTGGTACAAGCAAAGGACATGGTTTTGCTGGTACAATTAAGAGATATGGACATCAACGTCAGAGAATGACACACGGTGTTTCTGCATCTCATCGTGAAGTAGGTTCTATGGGTGCTATTAAGGGTAACCTTAAGGGTAAGAAAATGCCAGGACACATGGGAACTGTTACAGTTACATTACAGAATTTAACAATTGCTAAGGTAGACACTGAAAGACAGTTAATCTTAGTTCGTGGAAATGTTCCAGGACCTAAGAAGAGCTTCGTAGCAATTAAGACTGCTGTTAAGCAGGCTAAGTAGGAAGGAGATTAATCATGTCAAAGATCGCAGTATTAAGCCAAGAAGGCAAGAAGGTTAAAGATATTGAATTAAATGATTCAGTATTCGGACTTGAGACAATTAATCAGCAGGTTATCTACGACGTAGTTAATTGCCAGAGAGCTGCTATGCGTCAAGGTACTCATGACACTAAGGAGCGCTGGGAAGTTTCAGGCGGCGGAAGAAAGCCTTGGAGACAAAAGGGAACAGGACGTGCTCGTCAAGGTTCTATTAGAGCTCCACAGTGGGTTGGCGGAGGTACAGTATTTGGACCTACACCAAGAAGCTATGCTTTCAAGTTAAATAGAAAAGTTAAGCAGTTAGCTTTAAAGAATACATTAACTTATAAGGTAAATGAAAAGGCCTTAACAGTTGTTGATTCTATTAAGTTAGATGCTATTAAGACTAAAGATTTCATTAAGTTCTTATCAGCTATTAAGGTTGAAAACACAAAGACTATGGTAGTTTGTGCTCCTGAAGAATTCGATGAAGTTATCAATCGTTCAGCAAGAAATGTTGCAGGCGTATTCTATACACCGGCTAACAATGCTTCAGTTTATGAAATTCTTTGCTACAAGAATTTAGTATTAACAGAAGCTGCAGTTGCTTACTATGAAAAGGAGTTGAACTAATATATGACTAAAATTTATGATATTATTCAAGGTCCAATCATTACTGAAAAGTCAATGAGTTTAAAGGAAAACTTCAACAAGTACACTTTCAAGGTTGCTAAGTCAGCTAATAAAGTAGAAATCAAGAATGCAGTTGAAGAAATTTTTAAGGTAAAAGTTCTAAGCGTTAATACAATTAATGTATTACCTAAGCGTGCTAGAGTTGGTCAGCATGTTGGTTTCAAGCCAGCATACAAGAAGGCTATCGTTAAGCTTGCTGATGGTAACAAGATCGACGCTTTTGAAATCTAATAGGAGGATTTATTAACTATGGCAGTTAGAAAATATAAGCCAACTACAAATGGTAGAAGAAACTCTTCAGTTTCTACATTTGAAGAAATAACAACTGATACTCCTGAAAAGTCATTATTAACAAGCCAACATATTAAGGCTGGTAGAAATAATACAGGTCGTATCACAGTTCGTCATCAAGGTGGTGGCGTTAAGCAGAAGTATCGTATCATCGACTTCAAGAGAAATAAGGATGGTATTCCAGCAACAGTTAAGACTATTGAATACGATCCAAACAGATCAGCAAACATCGCATTATTATTCTATGCAGATGGTGAAAAGAGATATATCTTAGCTCCAAAGGGTTTAAAGGTTGGTGCTCAGTTATTATCTGGCGAAAAGGCTGATATTTTAGTAGGAAATGCATTACCTTTAGGAAATATTCCAGTAGGTTCTGTTATTCATAATATTGAACTTCATCCTGGTAAGGGTGGACAGCTAGTACGTAGTGCTGGTACATCTGCTCAAATTCTAGGTCGTGAAGGAAAATATGTTATCATTCGTCTTTCATCTGGCGAAGTTAGAAAGATTTTATCAACTTGCAAGGCTACAATCGGTGCAGTAGGTAACGAAGAACATGAATTAGTAAGACTTGGTAAGGCTGGTAGAGCTCGTCATATGAATCAACGTCCTGAAGTTCGTGGTTCAGTTATGAACCCAGTAGATCACCCACATGGTGGTGGTGAAGGTAAGGCTCCAATCGGACATGCTCAACCTATGACTCCATGGGGCAAGAAGGCTTTAGGTGTTAAGACACGTAAGCATAAGAAGGCATCAAATGCGCTTATCGTACGTAGAAGAAATGGTAAGTAATAAGGAGGAGACTATATGGCACGTTCAATTAAAAAGGGACCTTTCTGTGATGAAAGCTTATTAAAGAAAGTTGAAGCACAGAAGGATTCAAAAGATAAAAAAGTTATTCAAACATGGTCTCGTAGATCAACAATTTTCCCACAATTCGTTGGGTTAACAATTGCCGTTTATAATGGCCGTACACATGTTCCAGTTTATGTAACTGAAGATATGGTTGGACACAAGTTAGGTGAATTTGCTCCAACTCGTACATTCAAGGGACATGATGCAGATGATAAGAAGGTAGGAAACTAATATGGAAGCTAAAGCAATTGCAAACACAGTTAGAATTACTCCACGTAAGGCTCGTTTAGTTGTAGATCTTATCAGAAATAAGGATACAAATGAAGCAAAGGCTATCTTAAAGTTCACAAATAAGCTAGCTTGCGAGGCAGTTATTAAGGTTTTAAACTCTGCTATAGCAAATGCAGAGCATAATTATAATATGGATGTTAATAATCTATATGTCAAAGAAGCATATGTTACTGATGGTATCAGAATGAAGAGAATGTTACCAAGAGCTAAGGGTCGTGGAGACGTTATCTTAAAGAGAAGCTGCAATATCACAGTAGTTGTTGCTGAAAAAGAAGCACCAAAGGCTTCAGCTAAGGAGGAATAGTAGATGGGTCAGAAAGTTAGTCCTATTGGTATGCGTGTTGGTATCATCCGTGATTGGGATGCTGCATGGTATGCAGAAAAGCCACAAGTTGCCAATCTATTATTAGAAGATTTAAAGATTCGTGATTATTTAAATAAGGTTTATGCAAAGGCAGCACTTGCACGTGTTATTATTGAACGTGTTAGCGGTGCAAACAACAAGGACCGTGTAAAAATCACATTATTCACTGGTAAGCCAGGTGTAGTTATCGGACATGATGCTGAAACTAAGAACGCAGTAGTTAAGCAGTTAGGATATATTACAAAGAAGGACATCGTTCTTAACATTGTTGAAGTTAAGCGTCCTGAATTAGATGCAACATTAGTTGCTAGATCAATCGCTGAACAATTAGAAGCAAGAGCTTCATTCAGACGTGTTCAGAAGGTTGCTATTCAAAGAGCATTAAAGGCTGGTGCTAAGGGTGCTAAGACATTAATTTCTGGTCGTTTAGGCGGCGCTGAAATGGCTAGAAGCGAAGGTTATAATGAAGGACAAGTTCCTCTACAAACTCTTCGTGCAGATGTTGATTACGCTGTAGCTGAAGCTCATACAACATATGGTAAGCTAGGTATTAAGGTATGGATCTATAAGGGTGAAGTATTTGACTTCCAACCAAGAGAAATCCTTGACAAGGCTCAAAAGAGAGCTCCTAGAAAGCCTATGGATGGTAAGAAGCCAGCAAAGAGAGCTGCTAAGCCAGCTAACGAAAATAGCTCTAACAAGGAGGATAAGTAATTATGTTAATGCCAAAGAGAACAAAGTTCCGTCGTCCACATAGAGTTTATTTCCATGGTAAGGCTAAGGGCGGTACTGATTTCGCATTCGGTACATATGGTTTAGTTGCAACTGAAGGCTGCTGGTTAACAAATAACCAGATTGAAGCTGCCAGAATTGCAATTACACGTAAGATGGACCGTCAGGGAAAAGTTTGGATTAAGGTTTTCCCTCATTTAAGTAAGACACATAAGCCACTTGCTGTACGTATGGGTTCAGGTAAAGGTTCACCTGAGTCTTGGGTTGCAGTAGTTAAGAAGGGCGTTATCTTATTCGAAGTTGATGGTGCAAGTGATGAAATTATGGCTGAAGCATTACGCTTAGCTTCTCATAAGTTACCATGCTCAACTAAGATTATTAAAAAAGTAGGTGACGAGCAATAATGAAAACAACAGCACAATTAAAGGACATTCGTAAGATGTCTGTTGAAGAAATCAATAAGAAGATTGTTGATTTAAAGGAAGAATTATTTAATCTTAAGTTCCAAGCTGCTTTAGGTAATATCGAAAAGCCTGCTCGTATGAATGAAATTAAGAGAACAATTGCTAGATTAAAGACAGTTTTAACTGAAAAAGAAACTGCTAGCAAGGCTAACTAATAGGAGGAAGACAACATGGAACGTAATAGTCGTAAATTTTTCACAGGAACAGTTGTTTCTGACAAGATGGACAAGACAATCGTAGTATCAGTAGATACATTCGATGTTGACAGAATCTATAAGAAGCGTGTTAAGAAGTCAACTAAATTTCACGTTCATGATGCAAACAATGAAGCTAAGACTGGCGACATTGTAGAATTCATGGAAACTAGACCACTATCAAAGACTGTAAAGTACACTTTAGTTAAGATAGTAAAGTCAGCTGAAACTATTTAATAGTTTCTGAAAGGAGGTACTATCAATGGTTCAACAGGAAACAAGATTAGCAGTTGCCGACAATAGCGGCGCTCGTGAATTATTAATTATTAAAGTATTAGGCGGAGCATTACACAGATATGCATCAGTTGGTGATATCGTTGTTTGTTCTGTAAAAGAAGCAGCACCTAACGGAGCTGTAAAAAAGGGTGATGTTGTTAAAGCTGTTATCGTAAGAACAAAGTTTGGTCTTTCTAGAGCAGATGGTTCTTATATTAAGTTTGATGAAAACGCAGCTGTACTTATTCGTGAGGATAAGACACCACGTGGAACTCGTATTTTCGGACCAGTAGCAAGAGAATTACGTGATAAGGATTTTATGAAGATCGTTTCACTTGCTCCCGAAGTACTATAAGGAGGTAAAATCAGATGCAGATTAAAGCAGGAGATACAGTAGTAGTTATCGCTGGTAAGAACAAGTTCACAGTAGATAAGAAGGGTAACAAGACTCAAACTACTGGTAAGGTTTTAAGAGTATATCCTAAGACTAACAAGGTATTAGTTGAAGGTGTTAATATTGTTAAGAAGCATCAGAAGCCAACTCAAGCCAACCAACAAGGTGGTATTATTGAAGTTGAAGCTCCAATTGATGCATCAAACGTTATGCTATTAGACCCTAAGACAAACAAGCCTACTAGAGTTGGTTATAAGTTTGTTGAAAGCAAGGATGGCAAGGTTTCTAAAGTCAGAGTTGCTAAGAAGTCTGGCGCAGAGTTAAAGTAATCTAGGAAGGAAAAAGGAAAATGAATCGTTTACAAGAAAAGTATAACAATTCAGTTAAGGCTGAATTACAAAATAAGTTCAATTTCAAGTCATCTATGCAGATCCCTAGATTAGACAAGATCGTTATCAACATGGGTTGTGGCGATGCTGTTGAAAACTCTAAGGTATTAGATGATGCAGTTGAGGATTTAACAATTATCGCTGGCCAAAAGCCAGTTGTTACTAAGGCAAAGAAGTCAATTGCTAACTTCAAGTTACGTGAAGGTATGCCAATTGGTGTTAAGGTAACATTAAGAGGAGAAAGAATGTATGAATTCTTTGATAAGCTAGTTTCTGTAGCTCTTCCTCGTGTTCGTGACTTCCATGGTGTTAATCCAAATGCCTTCGATGGTAGAGGAAACTACACTTTAGGTGTTAAGGAACAGTTAATCTTCCCTGAAATCAATTTCGATAAGGTTAAGAAGATCCGTGGTATGGATATTGTTGTTGTAACAACAGCAGCAAACGATGAAGAAGGCCGTGCATTATTAACATTAATGGGCATGCCTTTTAGAAAGTAGAAAGGAAATCAAAATTATGGCAAAGACATCAATGGTTGTAAAGAATCATAGAAAACCTAAATACAGTGCTCGTGAATATACACGTTGCGAAAGATGTGGTCGTCCACATGCAGTAATCAGCAAGTTCAAGCTATGCCGTATTTGTTTCCGCGAATTAGCATACAAGGGTCAAATTCCAGGCGTTAAGAAATCAAGCTGGTAATTAGCCAAGAAAGTGAAGGAGGAAATACTAATATGACAGATCCAATTGCAGATATGTTTGTACGTATTAAGAACGCAAATGCAATGCGTCGTGAGACAGTTGAAGTTCCAACATCTCAATTCAAGTTAGCTGTTTTAACAGTTATGAAGAATGAAGGATACATCGCAGATTTCACATCTACAAATGATGTAAAGAGCGTAACAACTATCACATTAAAGTACAATGATAAAGAAAGAGTTATCAAGGGAATCAAGAGAATTTCTAAGCCAAGCTTACATGTAAATGTTAAGGCTGAAGAACTTCCAAAGGTTTTAAATGGACTTGGTACAGCAATTATCTCTACTTCAAAGGGCGTTATGTCTGATAGAGAAGCTCGTAAGCAGAAAATCGGTGGAGAAGTTGTTGCTTACATTTGGTAATTAAACGCCAATAAAAATAAAGATTTATATTTAACAACTTTAAAATAATAAAAATTTAAAATAAACATTGCACAAATAATAGGAGGTGTATTTATGTCTCGTATTGGTAATAAGGCAATTAGCATCCCTGCAGGTGTTACTGTCAATGTTGCTGAAGGTAACGTTGTTACAGTAAAGGGCCCTAAGGGAGAATTAACTGCTACATTCAATAGCGAACTTGAAATTAAAGTTGAAGCTGGTACAGCTGAAGTTAAGCGTCCAAACGATACAAAGCAGATTAAGGCTCTTCATGGAACTACTCGTGCTTTACTACATAACATGATTGTAGGTGTATCAGAAGGATTTACAAAGCAAATTGATATCGTCGGTGTTGGTTACCGTGCTCAGGTATCAGGCAAGAAGTTAAATATCTCTGCTGGTTATTCTCATCCAGTAGAATTCACAATCCCAGAAGGATTAAAGGTTGAGTGCCCTAAGAACACTCAAATCAATATCAGCGGTGCTGATAAGCAGGCAGTAGGCCAATTTGCAGCTGAAATTCGTGAAGTACGTAGACCTGAACCATACAAGGGTAAGGGATTCAAGTATTCTGACGAACATATTCGCCGCAAGGAAGGTAAGACTGCTAAGAAGTAGTTGAAAGGAGTGCTTATAAAATGATTAAAAAGACATCTAAGAACGTTTCTCGTCAGAAGAGACATTTAAGAATTCGTCAGACTATCAAGGGTACTGAATCTAAGCCAAGATTAAACGTTTATCGTTCTAACGCTCAGATTTATGCTCAGGTAATCGATGATGTTAACGGAAAGACTTTATGTAGTGCTTCTTCACTAGATAAAGAATTAAATTTAAAGAATGGTTCTAATGTAGCAGCTGCAACTGAAGTTGGTACTTTAATTGCAAAGCGTGCATTAGCATTAAAGATTGACACTGTAGTATTCGATCGTGGTGGTTACATCTATCATGGTAGAGTAAAGGCATTAGCTGAAGCAGCTAGAGCTGCTGGCTTAAAGTTCTAAGGAGGTAAATATTCATGGCTGAAGAAATTAAGAATGAACAGGTTAAGGAATTAGAACAACCAGAGTTCGAAGAAAGAGTTGTTACAATTAACCGTGTAACAAAGGTTGTAAAGGGTGGTAGACGCTACCGTTTCGCTGCATTAGTTGTAATCGGTGACAAGAAGGGTCACGTTGGTTTCGGTACTGGTAAGGCAACAGAAGTTCCTGATGCTATTAACAAGGCAGTAGAAGAAGCTAAGAAGAATCTTGTTACAATTGCTACAGTAAACACAACTATTCCTCATGAAGTTGTTGGTAAGTTTGGTTCAGGATATGTTGTCCTAAAGCCAGCTGCAGCCGGTACCGGAGTTATTGCCGGTGGTCCAGTTCGTGCCGTAGTTGAATTAGCAGGTATTACTGATATCTTATCTAAGTCACTTGGCTCAACAACACCAATCAATGTAGTAAGAGCTACTATTGAGGGATTAAAGAATCTTGAGACTGCTGAACAAGTCGCTGCTAGACGTGGTAAGACAGTTGAAGAAATCAGAGGTTAATCAATATGTACAAGATTACATTAGTTAAGAGTTTAATCGGCCGTAAGCCAAACCAAGTTGCTACTGCAAAGGCACTTGGTTTAACTAAGATCGGTCAAACAGTTACAAAGCCTGAAAACGACGCTATCAAGGGACAGATTATTACAATCGCTCACCTTGTTAAGGTTGTTCAGGAATAAGAGGAGGTACCAGACATATGTTAAATGAATTAAAGCCAGTTAAGGGTGCAAGACATTATAAGAAGCGTTTAGGTCGTGGTATCGGTAGTGGTTTAGGAAAGACTGCTGGTAAGGGTACTAAGGGTCAGAATTCACGTTCTGGCGGAGGAGTTAGACCTGGTTTCGAAGGTGGTCAGTTACCTTTATTCCAACGTTTACCAAAGCGTGGCTTCCATAATCACTTTAGAGTTGAATATGCAGTTGTTAATGTAGGACAGCTAAATGACTTATTTGATGAGGGAGCAGTTATCGATGTTGATGCTTTAATCGCTAAGGGATTCTTCAAGGATTCTAAGGACGGTTTAAAGGTATTAGGCAACGGCGAATTAACAAAGAAATTTACAGTAAAGGCTAAGAAGTTCTCTGAATCTGCTAAGAAGGCTATTGAAGCTGCTGGTGGATCAGTTGAGGTGATCTAGTTGCTTACTAAGGCAAAGCAAATCTTAGGCAATAGGGATATTGTCTTAAAGATTATAATTACATTTCTAATTTTGCTTGTTTTTAAGGCAGGAACTTATATTCCTGTTCCTTTAATGGATACAAATTATATTAAGACATTAATTGCATCTACAGATTTCTTAACAGTATTGAATGCATTCTCAGGTGGAGGACTTGCTAACTTCTCTATTTTAGCATTAGGTATTTCACCATATATTACTGCATCAATCGTTGTTCAGATGCTTCAAATGGTTATTCCAAGATTAAAGAGTTGGGCCGAAGAAGGAGAAGCTGGTAAGCAAAAGATTAATAGAGTTACAAGATATACAACAATTATCGTATCTCTAGTTCAAGCTTTACTTATCATCTTCAGCTTAGGTTCTACTCCAGATGATATTTTAGGTAATACTTTAATTAAGTATAATAACATGTATTGGGTATTCTACTTCTACATGGCATTAGTAATTACAGCAGGTTCAGCTTTCACTATGTGGTTAGCTGACCTAATTACTAGACATGGTATTGGTAATGGTTCTTCAATGATTATCGTTGCAGGTATCATTTCATCAATTCCAACTATGTTCTCAGTATTATCAACTAAATATTTATCAAATCCAAATGGATTAAATATTTTCTTATATATTTTAATCATTGTATTATATGTTGCAATGATTCTAGCTGTTGTTTTCTTTGAAGGTGCAGTTAGAAAGGTTCCTGTACAGTATGCAAATCGTCAAGCTGGACAACAAGGATCTAATATTCCAATCAAGTTAAATTCAGCAAATGTTATTCCAGTAATCTTCGCTTCAACAATACTTTCAATTCCACTAACAATTATTGGTGTATTAAATTTATCAACAAGTACATCAACACCTGCTTATTGGATTAATCAAGTATTCTCAACAAGCGAACCTATTGGTATTGCTTTATATGTATTATTGATAATTTTCTTCAGTTTCTTCTATTCATTTATGCAGGTAGATCCAGAAAAGATTTCAGACAACCTTGAAAAGCAGGGTGCATTCATTCCTGGTTATAGACCTGGTGAAGAAACTAAGCAACAATTATCTAAAATGTTATTTAGAATTACATTAATTGGTTCAGTTTATCTAGCAATAGTTGCACTAGTTCCAATTATTGTAACAAAAGCCTTTGGCTTCTCATCAGCTGATGGTTCATCTTCAATTGTAGTTGGTGGTACATCTCTAATTATCATTGTTGGTGTAGCTATCGAAACATTTAAACAAATTGAAACTCAATCTGAAACTAAGGATTATAAGGGTTTCTTAGATTAGGAGATAATTCATAATGAAATTATTAATTATGGGTAGACCCGGTGCAGGAAAAGGAACACAAGCTGCAAATATAAAGGATTATTATAAGATTCCTCATATTTCAACTGGTGATATGTTCCGTGCTGCAATCAAGAATCAAACAGAACTTGGACTATTAGCTAAGAGCTATATGGACAAGGGTGGACTAGTACCTGATGAAGTTACAATCGGTCTAGTTAGAGAAAGACTTGCTGAAGCTGACTGCAAGAATGGATTCCTATTAGATGGATTCCCAAGAACAGTCGCACAAGCAGAAGCTTTAGATGAAATCTTAAGTGCTAATGGTATCAAGTTAGATGCTGTATTAGATGTAAATGTACCAGCTGAAAAGTTAATTAGACGTATGGTTGGTAGAAGAGTATGTAAGACTTGCGGTGCTACATTCCATGTTGAATTCAATGCACCAAAGGTTGAAGGCATTTGTGATAACTGTGGTTCTCCACTTATCCAAAGAGCTGATGATACTGAAGCTACAGCTAAGAACCGTCTTGAAGTTTATGATAACCAAACAGCTCCATTATTAGATTTCTATTCTAAAAAAGGTATTTTAAAAACAGTCAATGGTGATCAGCCATTAGATAAGGTTTTTGAAGACATTAAGGAATCTTTAAAGTAATTTTGAGGTTCAGTTTCATAAAAATTAAAAAAATTTTGCAAAAGTTTCTTACTTCGTAAGAAAAAGAAACTTTTTGCAAAATGTTGTAATACATGGTATTCCTTTTTAGATAAATAGGTGTTATAATACTTAATTGCCTTGCTATAAGGAGTATCATGTTGATTCAGCATAGTCCATGCTGATTTTTAATGTTTTATATATGTAACAATATATAATTTGTTGTGATCAGTATACTGGTCTTGTGTAGATTAATTTGTATGGAACTACACATTAATGAATTAGGAGGCTTATTCTATATGGCAAAAAAAGAAGATGTTATTGAATTAGAAGGCATTGTTGAGGAAGTTTTACCCAATACACAATTTATAGTAACATTAGAAAACGGTCATCAAGTAAATGCACACGTTTCTGGTAAAATCCGCATGAATAACATACGCATTTTACCAGGTGATAAGGTAACTATTGAGTTATCACCATACGATTTAACACGTGGCAGAATTACTTACAGACATAAATAAAATGGAGGAAATTAAACATGAAAGTTAGACCATCAGTAAAACCCATTTGTCCTAAATGTAAAGTAATTAAGCGTAAGGGACGCGTAATGGTAATTTGTGAAAATCCAAAACATAAGCAGAGACAAGGCTAAAAAGTAGGAGGTTAGAAGAAATGGCTCGTATTGCAGGAGTAGATATTCCAAATGAAAAAAGAGTTGTTATTTCATTACAATACATCTATGGTATTGGTGAAACTACAGCTGAAAATATTTTAAAGAACGCAGGAGTTTCTGAAGACATCCGCGTTAAGGATTTAACTGAAGAACAATTAAGTAAGATTCGTTCTGAAGTAGCTAAGATTAAAGTAGAAGGCGACTTAAGAAGAGAAGTTGCATTAAACATTAAGAGATTAATGGAAATTGGTTCATACAGAGGTATGAGACATAGAAGAGGCTTACCAGTTCGTGGACAGAATACAAGAAATAACGCACGTACTCGTAAGGGACCAAAGCGTACTATCGCTAACCATAAGAAGTAAGAGGAGGAAATAGAACACTATGGCACGTAAAGTTACAAAGAAGCGTGTGAAGAGAAATACCCCAGTTGGTGTTGCTCATATTCACTCAACATTCAATAATACAATCGTTACTATCACTGACCCACAGGGAAATGTAATCTCTTGGTCAAGTGCTGGAGCATTAGGTTTCAAGGGTAGCCGTAAGTCAACTCCTTTCGCTGCACAGATGGCTGCTGAAGCTGCTGCTAAGTCTGCAGTAGACCAAGGCGTTGCAAAGGTTGATGTAACAGTTAAGGGTCCAGGACAGGGCCGTGAAGCTGCAATTCGTTCTTTAACAGTTGCAGGTCTTGAAATTACTTCAATTTCAGATGCTACACCAGTACCACACAATGGTTGTCGTCCACCAAAGCGTCCTCGTGGATAGGATTATTTTGGAATTTAGAAGTTTATAATTTAATATTTTAGTAATTAGTATTAAAGTTTTATAAAAAATCAAGGGAGGCCCATTAATGAAAGATTTAAAATTTGAAAAACCAAATGCACTTGTAGAATACGAAAGCGAAGACAAGAGCGTTGGTAAATTTGTTATCACACCTCTTGAAAGAGGCTTCGGTATTACACTAGGAAATGCTATTAGAAGAACTCTATTATCATCTTTACCTGGTGCAGCATTCGTTAACGTAAAAATTGACGGGGCTCAACATGAATTCCAAAATGTTGATGGAATTGTTGAAGATGTAATTACAATCATTCTTAACTTAAAGAAGGTTGTTTTAAAGGTTGATTCAGATGACCCTAATTATTCTCAAAGTGTTGAGATTATTAAGGATGGCGAGGGAGAAGTTACAGCTGCAGATATCGTTCATGATAATGATGTTGTAATTTGTAACCCAGATCAGCATATTTGTACACTTGCAAAGGGTGGACATCTTCATATGCAACTAACTATCCGTCGTGGAGTTGGTTTCGTTTCATCTGTACAAAATAAAGAATATCTTGAAGATCAGGATTATAAGGATGTTGATGGTTGGATTTCAATTGATTCAATCTACACTCCTATTGAAAATGTAGCATTTAACGTTGAAAAGACAAGAGTTAAGAACGTTAATGTTGCTTCATTTGATAAATTAACTATTGAAGTTACAACTGACAAGTCAATTACTGCAAAGGAAGCTATCGCTATGGCATCTAAGATGATGATTGATCATTTAAATGTTTTAGCTGGCTTAAATGAACAAATTGCAGGTACTGATTTTATGGTTGAAACTGAAGATGACAATCAGAAGCATACAAAGGATATGACAATTGATGATCTTGAAGGATTATCAGTTCGTTCTTATAACTGCTTAAAGAGAGCTGGCATTAATACAATCGGTGAACTTTCTGAAAAGACTGAAGAAGACATGATTAAGGTTCGTAACCTTGGTAGAAAGTCTTTAAAGGAAATTAAAGAAGAACTTGAGAAGTATGGCCTAAGCTTCAAGAAAAATTAATTAAAGGAGAAATAAGCAACATGGCATATAGTAGACTACGCCGTAGCTCAGATCAGAGAAAAGCATTATTACGTGATTTAGTAACTGATTTAATCTTAAATGGTAAGATTGAGACTACTTTAACAAAGGCAAAAGAATTAAAGAGACTTGCTGACAAGATGGTTACATTAGGAAAGACTAATACATTACATTCTCGTCGTCAGGCAGCTTCATTCATTCGTTTTGAAAAGGATGAACAAGGTAATTATGCATTACAGAAGTTATTCAATGAAATAGCTCCTAAGTTTGCAAGCCGTAACGGTGGTTACACTCGTGTAATCAAGACTGGTTTCCGTCGTGGAGATTCAGCTCCTATGGCAATTATCGAATTTGTTGACTAATTGTTATTAAATTGACCTAGATTTTCTAGGTCTTTTTTATTATTTTTAATTATTTTTTTCTTTGTCCTACATTTGTCTACATACTCTATTTATAATTGTAATTGTAAATAGTGGAAGAAAGTTTACTGATTTTATCTTTTTAAGAAAAGATTAGCGTTTCCTCGCTAAAAAACAAAACCATAAAAGAAATAAACAAGACATCCAAACAAATTTAACCAATAGTTAAACTCAATAACAAACAAAACAATCTAAATCACATTAACAAAAATACACGAAAATATAGCTGGAATGACCCTTTGTCTTGTTGGGGTCTTTTCTTTTTCTCTTTGAAATAAAATTATCTATGTTATAATTGATTAGGAGTAGTTGAAATGGAGGTATTTATGAAGCTATTTGATTTAACAGGAAAAACAGCAATTATCACAGGAGCAAACACAGGACTTGGTCAAGCTATTTGCGTAGCTTATGCAGAGGCTGGTGCAAACATTGTAGGTGTTGCAAGACGTGATTGCGAAGAAACTAAGGCTTTAGTTGAAAAGGTAGGGGGAAAATTTGCTGAGGTTAGAGCGGATTTATCTTCTACATCAGTTATAAATTCTATTATTGAAGGTGCCGTTAATGCGTTTGGTAGTGCTGATATTTTAGTTAATAATGCAGGTATGATTTTAAGATGCGATGCAATAGATGTTACAGAAGAAGATTGGATGAAGGTTATTAATGTTAATGAAAATGTAGTATTCTTCTTATCACAAGCATTTGCTAAATATAATATTTTAAATAAGAGACCTGCAAAAATAATTAACATTTGTTCAATGCTATCTTATCAGGGTGGTATAAGAGTTCCAGCATATACTGCATCTAAATCAGCAATCTTAGGCCTAACAAGAGCCTTATGTAATGAATGGGCACAATATGGCATTAATGTTAATGGTATTGCTCCTGGATATATGGAGACTAATAACACTAAGCAAATTCAAGAGGATAAGGATAGATATGAGGCTATCTTAGAAAGAATTCCACAAGCACGCTGGGGTAAGCCAGAGGATTTAATGGGTGCTGCTATATTCTTAGCATCTGATGCATCTAATTATGTAAATGGTTTTACTATCGCAGTTGACGGTGGTTGGTTAGCTAGATAATTTTATATTTTAAATGGTACGAATAAAATCGTGCCATTTTTGTTTTATAATGCTTCAAATTTCATTTATTTTTTGATTTATTAAGAATATAATATAAATATGAGTTTACAAGATAAAAACTAAAAATATTATGAATTTAGGTGATAGTGTGTTTAATAAGCATGATATTAAAAGAAATCAATTTATGCTTACAGGTCCTTTTAAAAGAAAAGGTTATGATTGGTGGTGGCATAGCTTTACTGCAATAAATAAGAAAACAGGTATAGAAAAGCCATTCTATATTGAATTTTTTATTTGTAACCCTAGCCTAGCAAGTGATAATCCTACATTTGGACAGTTAAAAGAGAATAAAGAAAAAGGTATTAAGCCTTCATATTTAATGGTTAATGTTGGATGCTGGGGAGAAGATAGCTGCCAGCTTCATAGATTTTTTTCATTAAAGGATATTAAAATAAATAAGAAGGCCCCATATTCTATTTTGGCTGATGATTGTTATTTATCAGAAACCGAAACTAGAGGTAAAGTTTTAGTGAAAGATAGTATTAATCATCCTGAATGGATGTGTAATGATGGCCTAATAGAATGGGATTTAAAAATAGATAAAAAGATTGCATTTAACGTTGGTTATGGTGCATCAACATTCTTTAGATTTATAAAAGCATTTGAAATGTATTGGCATGCAGAAGGTATGAAAACTCTATATAGTGGTTCAATATTTTACAATAATGAAGAATATATTGTGACTAAAGAAAGATCATATGGATATGCTGATAAAAACTGGGGTAGAGGATTCACTTCCCCTTGGGTTTGGCTATCTTCAAATAACCTTTATTCTAAATTGCAAAATAAAAAGCTAACTAATTCAGTATTTGATATTGGAGGGGGGAGACCTAAAATCTATTTTATTCCATTAAATAGAAAGCTTTTAGGTGCATTCTATTATGAAGGTGAGGAATTAGAATTTAATTTTTCTAAGTTTTGGACGAAGCCTAAAACTATATTTAGTGAAGAAGAAACTAATGAATTAGTAATATGGCACGTTACACAAAGTAATAGAAAATATAAGATAGAAACTAACTTTAGTTGTAAAAAGAAGGATATGATTTTAATTAATTATGAATCACCAGATGGAATGAAGCGTCATAATCATTTAAATAATGGTGGTAATGGAACAGGTAATATAAAATTATATAAAAAAGAGAAGAAAAATTGGGTATTAATTGATGATATTGATGTATCTAATTTAGGCTGTGAATACGGTGAATATGATAAATAATAGAAAAGAGAACTTTTGTTCTCTTTTTTTATAAAAAATATCTATATTAGGGGTTTATGAAAACGCTTTTAGGTGGTATAATTCGATTATAGAGAGATTATGGAGGTATTTATGGAAATATTAAAAAAACAAGATGCTGAAATTTATTCAGCAATTAAGGATGAATTAACTCGTCAAAGAACTCATATTGAGCTTATTGCATCAGAAAACTTTGTATCTAGAGCTGTATTAGAAGCACAGGGCTCAATTCTTACAAACAAATATGCAGAAGGATATCCAAATAAGAGATATTATGGTGGATGTGTTAATGTAGATAGAGTTGAAGAAATTGCGATTGAACGTGCTTGTAAGCTATTTAATGTTAAATATGCAAATGTACAACCACATTCAGGTGCACAGGCTAATATGGCCGCATATAATGCGGTATTAGTACCTGGTGATGTAATACTTGGAATGTCACTTGATGCTGGTGGACATTTAACACACGGATATTCAAGAAATTTCTCAGGTGTTGTTTATAAGGCTTATAATTATGGTCTTGATGATAATGGATATATTAATTATGAAGAAGTAAAAAGATTAGCCTTAGAATATAAGCCAAAGCTAATTGTAGCTGGAGCATCAGCTTATCCAAGAGTTATAGATTTTAAGAAATTTAGAGAAATCGCAGATTTAGTAGGTGCATATTTAATGGTAGATATGGCACATATTGCTGGACTTGTTGCAACAGGAAATCATCCAAATCCATGTGATTATGCAGATATAGTTACAACAACTACTCATAAGACATTACGTGGACCTAGAGGTGGTATGATTTTAACTAATAGTGAAGAATTAATTAAAAAGATTAATGCGTCAGTATTCCCACGTATTCAGGGTGGTCCTTTAATGCATGTAATTGCTGCAAAGGCTGTTGCATTTAAGGAAGCATTATCTCCTGAATTTAAGGAATATGGCACAAATATTATTAAGAATTGTAAAGCTTTAGCTTCTGAATTAAATAATAGGGGATATAAGCTAGTATCTGGTGGTACTGATAACCATTTAATCCTAGTTGATATATTTGGTAGTGTTGGTATTACTGGTAAGGAAGCAGAAGAAATATTAGGTAGTGTAAATATTACTGCAAATAAAAATGCAATTCCAAATGATACCCAAAAGCCTACAATTACATCAGGCTTAAGATTAGGTACTGCGGCAGTTACATCTAGAGGATTTAGGGAAGAGGATTTAAAAACTGTTGCAAGACTAATTGATGAAGCATTAAGAAATAAAAACGATGAAGCTAAATTAGAAGAAATAAGAAATGAAGTATTGGCATTAAATGAAAAACATCCTTATTTAGAGGGATACGATATTTAATTTCATAAACTAGAATTATAAGAAGGAAGGGCATCTATTATGATCGCTAAGACAAAAGCAATTAAAAATATTGAAAAATTTACTGATAGTATGCCTACAATAAGATACGTTGATCCTGAATATGTATATTTAGCAGTTCAAAATGCTAGATGTCAGGTGGGGGATGTTCTAGTAAAAGAAGGGGACTATGTCAAAATTGGAGATAAAATCGCATTAAGGCATGGCCCCTTTTTTGAACAGCCAGTTCATTCAACTGTATCAGGTGTTGTAGAGGGGATAGTAAAAAAATATCATAGATGTGGAAAATTAGTAGATTTTATAAAAATTAAAAATGATAAAAAGGATGTATTATCAGATTCATATCATGAAAGAACAGATGAAGAAATAAAGGCTTTAACAAAGGATGAATTTGTTGAGATATTAAAAGAACAAGCATCTGTTGGTCTTGGTGGTTCATCATTCCCAACATATATTAAATTTCAAACAGATGACCCAATTCATACAATTTGTATTAATGGTGTTGAATGTGAGCCATATTTATCTGCTGACCATAGAATAATATTAGAGCATCCAGATAGAGTACTTACTGGCGCAATGTATTGTAAGCAGGTATTAAAAGCTAAAAGAGTTTGTATTTGTATAAAAAAGAAATATGAAGATTTATATGATTGTTTAAATGCGGCAAAGCTTAGATATCCAGACCTAAACTTAGAAGTAATAAAGGTTGGTAATTATTATCCACAGGGTTGGGAGCTTGAGATGCTAAGAACAGCATTACATCTTGATTTAGAGCCAGGCTCTATTCCAGCTAAAAGTGGAGTTATGGTTTTAAATGTATCTACTGTTGCAGGAATATATCAATCAGTAAAATTTAATTTACCAGTTATAAAAAGAAATTTTACATTAACTGGTGATGGTATAAAATTACCTCAAAATATTAGAATTAGAGTTGGTACATCACTAAAGGAATTAATTGAATTATGTGGTGGATATAAGGGTGATGAGAACAAAGTTGTAATACTAGGTGGACCTATGATGGGTGCTAATCTTTTAAATGATGATGCAGTTATTACTAAAGCATGTACATCTTGTATTATCCTTAATGAAAAAAATTATAAGGAAGAGCCTTGTGTAAGGTGTGCTTCATGTGTATATTCTTGCCCTTGTGGATTACAACCAGTATTAATTATGCAAGCTTATAAGAATAAAGATAAGGAAGCTTTAAAAATGCTTGGAGTAAAGAAATGTATTTTATGTGGAATGTGCTCATATACATGTACATCTAAAATACATTTAACTGAAATCATGCGTAAAGCGAAGAAAATGATACAGTAGGAGGAATTTTATGAAGTTGTTATTTAAAACATCCCCATATATTAGAAAAAATGTATCAGTTTCTCGTATGATGATGGATGTTATAATTGCGCTATTACCTGTTACTATATTTGCAATAATACAAAACAAGTTAGGTGCAATACAGGTATTACTAATATCTATTCTTACTATGATATTCTTTGAATTAATTTCAATTATGCTTATTAAATGGCCTAAGGGGATGAAATTTAAGGAACTATTTAGTAAGGAAGGATTTAAGAAATTAAAAGGCCAATATACAGTTAATAATATATTAGCTCCATTAATATCAGGTATGATATTTGCGTTAACACTACCTGCATATTGTGATTGGTATGTTGTTTTTATTGGTTCATTATTTGGAATTATAATAGGTAAAATGGTTTTTGGTGGATTAGGTCAAAATATATTTAATCCAGCAGCAACTGCAAGAGTATTTGTTGCAATATGCTTTGGTGCTAAAATCAATGAAGCATATAGTTTACAAGCATCATATGATGCAGTAGCATCAGCAACTCCACTTGCAACTAATATAAGTCAATCATCTTATTCATTACTTGATTTATTCTTTGGAAATGTTCCTGGTTCAATGGGAGAAGTATCAACAATACTTATTCTTATTGGTGCTATATATCTATTTGCAAGAAGAAGTGCAGACATTAGAGCATTCTTAGGATTTGTATTATCATTTATGGCATTATCATTTGTTGCAGTAATATCTGGATTTGGAAAATCAGATTCAGTATCAATGCTTGATACATATTTATATCAAATAATGGCAGGTGGTATGCTATTTGGTGCAACATTTATGATTACAGATCCTGTAACATCACCTGTTACTAAATTTGGTAGAGTGTTATATGGTGCTATTGCAGGCTCACTTGTTGTATTAATTAGAATATCTGGTGCATTACCTGAGGGTGTTGTATTCTCTATTTTAATTGTTAATATGCTTGCACCAACAATTGATTATCTAACAAGAGGACATAAGAATAAATATCCATGGCAAGGAATTCTAATACTATTAGGCTTCTTAGTTTTAATGGGTATTATAATATCTTCTAAAGTGATGGGAGGTTGGTTCTAATGAAATACATTAAAACAGCTTCTATATTGGGGTTAATTGCAGTTATTTGCGCAGCAATTATTGCAGCATTTAGCTTAATTACTTCACCAATTATTAAAAATAATAATGCAAATAAGGAATTAGAAACATATAAGGTTATAGATAGTAGATATGATCATAATTTTGATATTACAGATAAATTATCTAAAGAAACCTTAGATTATGATCTAATTGAAAAAGCAATTATTGCATATGATATTGATAATAATGAATTAGGTTATATTTATACAGTTACTGGAAAGAATTCATATGGTACGATATCACTTATGATAGGTGTTGCTAATGGTTATGTTTTTGATGTTGAATTCTTATCAAACACTGAATCATTCTCATCAACAGTTAATGATTATGTTAAATCACATTATCCATCATCAAAAACTAATGCAATATATATTGGATTTAATGAAGCAATTGATGATGAGATTAATAAATTATCAAAAGATGATATCCTAAATATGGATACTAAATGTGGCGCAACTTATGGCGCAAAGCTTGTTCAAAAATTAGTACTTGCTGCAGTATCTGCAGAAGTATTACAATAGGAGGTTTATTATGGAAGAAAAGAAAATAAGTAATAAACTTGCCTTAGTTTCAGGAATTATAAATGAAAACCCAGTATTTGTATCTTTATTAGGTATGTGTTCTACTCTTGCAGTAACAACATCAGTTGAAGGTGCAATTGGTATGGGAATATTATTTACTTTAGTTATGATGGGTTCTAATATCTTAATATCCTTATTAAGACATATTATTCCATCATCTGTTAAAATACCTTGTTATATTGTTATTATTGCAACATTCGTTACAATTATAAAAATGCTATGTGAAGCATTTATTCCGGCCCTTTATGCTTCACTTGGCGTATTTATATCATTAATTGTTGTAAACTGTATAATCTTAGGAAGAGCTGAAGCATTTGCTTCAAAGAATGGACCTATTGCATCAATTCTTGATGGTATAGGTACAGGTATTGGTTATACAATTGCTTTAATAATTGTTGCAGCATTAAGAGAGCTTATTGGTACTGGCGGATTTGCTTTTGGTATTTATTTCCCATTACCAAAAGAAATTCATGTCGTATTAATACCAAGCTCTTATACAATTTCTTTATTTACTCAACCTGCAGGTGGTTTTTTAACATTAGCCTTAGTATTAGCTGTTATTGCATTCTATAAGGCTAAAAAGGAAGAAAAGCAAAAGAAGCTAGAACTTGAAAGAATAAATGAATTAAAGCGTAAGAAAGCAGAAGAGCTTGCAAAGAAGAAGGAAGAAGAGGTTGAGGAACAATTAAAGCTTAAAGCAAACTTGAATGAGAATAAGGAGGTAGTATTATGATGGGAATTATTATCACATTTTTACTTGCAATAGTTAACTCTATGCTAATAGATAACGTAATACTATCTAGATTCTATGGTATTTGTCCTTTCTTAGGTGTATCTAAAAAGCCAACCTCTGCGTTAGGTATGGGTGTTGCTGTTACAGTTGTAATAGTTATAGCATCATTAGTATGCTATCCTATATATCAGCTATTAAAGGTTGCAGAAATAACTTTCATGGATACAATTGTATATATTCTAGTAATTGCATCATTAGTACAATTAATTGAAATGATTATTAAAAAATATTCACCTTCCTTATATAAATCACTGGGTGTATATTTACCACTTATTACAACAAATTGTGCTGTATTAGGTGTTGCACAAGGTAATACAGATCAAGCATTATCATTTGCAGATTCAATGGCTAATGCAATTGGTACTGGATTAGGATTCTTAGTTATCATTTATGTTTTTTCTGCAATTAGATATAAGCTTGATGCATCAGATGCTCCTAAGGCATTTAAAGGAATACCTATTGCCTTAGTAACTGCTGCAATAATGGCTATGGCATTCTTCTGCTTTAAGGGGATGATTTAATGACAAAGGAAATAGCGTTTATTATATCTATTGCAATTATTGTATTATTACTTGTAATATTTATTGTTTCATTTATTATTAATAGAAAAATGCCAAAGCCTGAGGGATGTAGTGATATTGAAATAAATGATAACAATTGTGGTGCATGCAATAATCTTGATTGCCGCTTAAAACGTAAAATTAAAATAGAAGAATTAAAAAAAGAATTAGATAAGGAGGAAGAGTAATGATAATATTATGGTCAGTTTTAATACTTGCAGGACTCGGAATCTTATTTGGTTTAGGTCTTGCTATCGCAGAAAAGGTATTCTATGTTAAAGAGGATACAAGAGTTGAGGATATAACTAAAATATTACCTAACGCAAACTGTGGTGCCTGCGGATTTGCTGGATGTCATGCTTATGCTGAGGCTATTGTTAATGGTGAAGCTGAATCATGTAATATGTGTAAGCCTGGTATGAAAATGAATAAGGCAGAAGAAATAAGAAAGTATTTAGATTCTCATCCAAATGACGATGGGACAATTAATCCAATTAAAGTTAAATAATTAATAAAAAATCCTAACCTTTTATTATCATTTTAGATAATACTATGGTTAGGATTTTATTCTTTATTAAATTGTATTTAACATATATAAATGTTAAAATATTTCCGTAGAGGTGTTTTCTATGGGAAAGAAGAATGACTTGAAGGCATGGATATATTTAGCACCAGCATTAATACTTTTACTTGCATTTATGGTGTACCCTTTAATAGATGTTTTTATCTATTCTTTTGAAGAGGATTATTCATTTTTACACACATATACAGGTATAGGCTTTGGTAATTATGTTTATGTCTTATCTAATGCTAATTTCATAAAATCCGTAGTTAATACATTAGTAATAGTTGTAATAACAGTACCACTATCTACTATTATTGCAATACTACTTGCGGTAGGATTAAATTCTATTAAATTTTTAAGAAATATATTTCAAACAATATTTTTCCTACCATATGTTACTAATACTATTGCGTTAGGCTTAGTTTTCATGATCATATTTGATTTTGATACTGCACAAATGGGATTAATGAATTCATTCTTAAGCTTATTACATATAAACCCAATAGACTGGGTTGGTATTGAAGGACCATATTGGGCTAAGATGTTTGTTTTATGCTCATATATTATTTGGGTTGTAATGCCTTTTAAGGTTATTGTATTAGTTGGTGCATTACAAAGTGTAAGAAAAGATTATTATAATGCTGCTAGAATTGATGGTGCATCAAGAAGAACTATTTTCTTTAAAATAACATTACCTATGATATCACCTATGATTTCATATTTAGTAATAACTGGATTTATTGGTGCATTTAAGGAATATAATGATGCAGTTGCGTTATTTGGTACTGATCTTAATGCATATGAAATGAATACAATAGTTGGATACATTTATCAAACCTTATATGGTTCTGGTGGATATCCATCTTATGCATCTGCAGCAGCAATTGTATTATTTGCAATTATAATGACTATAACATTTATCAACTTGCTAGTTTCACGTAAGCATGTTTACTATAGCTAGGAGGTTAATAATTATGAATAATGATTTAAATTTAGAATCTAATATTAAAAAGGCAAAAGCCTTAAAAATAATAAAATATATAATAGTTTATTTCTTCTTAGTTATTTGGTCTATTGTCGTATTATTTCCATTTTACTATATGATAATGACATCATTTAAATCAACTGCTGATTATAACAATGAAATTGTACCTAAGATGTTTGCAACATCAGGATTTAGCGCAATCATAGATAACTATAATAAGGCTTTATTTGATTATAAGCTTTTACAGGATTTAGGTAATACAGTATTATTCTCATTAACTACAACATTCTTAATGGTTATTGTTGTAATACTTGCGGCATTTGCATTCGCTAGATTAAACTTTAGGGGTAAGCATTTAGTATTTACTTTATTCTTAGCATTAATGATGATTCCAAATGAATTAGTAATCATAACTAATTATGCATCATTCACTAATTCAAGTCATGACCTAAGAAATACATTTATTGCCTTAATCTTACCATCAATAATGTCTGTATTTTATGTTTATTTATTAAGACAAAACTTTATGCAGGTACCGGATTCATTATATTATGCAGCAAAAGTAGATGGTACATCAGACTTTAAGTATTTAATTAAGGTTTTAATACCTTTATCAAAGCCTACTATTGTTACAATTATAATTTTAAAATTAATTGAAACTTGGAATTCATATGTATGGCCTAGATTAATATCTACTAAGCCTGAATACTACTTAGTATCTAATATCATTGAAGTAATACGTTCAAGTGGTGGCGGAAGAGATAATATCCCTGGAATGATGGCCGCTGTTGTTGTAGTATCATTACCACTTATTATTTTATTTGTTATATTTAGAAAGCAAATAATGAGTGGTGTTTCAAGAAATGGTACTAAGGGTTAGGAGGGATAATATGAATAAAAAGATTATTTTATCCTTATCTCTTTTAAGCATATCATCTTTATTCCTTGCTTCATGTCATAAGCCTTATAGTATTAGTACATTTGATTGTCCTATTACATTTGATGATAGTAAGGAATATGAAATAGAATTCTGGAGTAAGAATGATGGTAATATTAAGCAAGCAAATATATATACTAAAACAATAGAAGAATTTGAAAAAATATATCCTAATATTAAAGTATCTAATAGAGTATATACATCATACGATACAATTTATAAGGATGTAATAACTAATATATCTAGTGAAACACCACCTAATGTGTGTGTTTCATATCCTGACCATGTAGCAACATATTTAGAAAATGAGAATATTGTTGTACCTCTAGATGGACTTATGGCTAATTCTAGTTATGGCCTTGATGGTAGTGATTTATTATATAAACCAATTGGAAGTAGTAATATTATTGATAAGTTTTTAAATGAAGGTACTATTGATAGATATCACTATACCTTACCATTTGTTAGATCAAGTGAAGCATTATATATTAATGAAACATATTTAAAAATGATTATTGATGGTGGTTATTTATCACTTGATGATTATGCTTCATATGGAATTACATCATATAATTCAAATGGTACACCTGATATACCTACATGGGATTGGCTTTGGGCATGCTGTGATGCTTGTATTGAAGCAAAGAAGAATGGAATACCAAGCTATAGCAAAAATGATCCTACATTCTATCCATTTATTTATAAATCTAGTGATAACTGGATGATTCAGGAATTTATGCAGTTAGGGTATGATTATACATCCTATGATGTTTTTACTAAGGAAGGCAAAGCAACATTATTTAATGATAATACAAAGGATTTTTTAATTGATTTATCAAAAAAAGCTAAATTAAGAGAAGTTTTAGGAAATGTAAAAACTGGATTATATTCAACATTTGATGTTACTACATATCCAGCAAATATGTTTAATCAATGGGAGGTATTATTCTGTACAGATTCAACTGCAGGTGCAACCTGGATGGGAAGTAATGCTGAATTAGTTGAACAGGCTTATTCTCAATATAATCCTGATTCATTTGAAACAGCAGTAAGAGTAATACCACAGCATGATATAAATAATGAAAAGATGATTTCTCAGGGACCATCATTATGTATTTTTAATGACAGTGATCCTGATATCGTTGTTGCATCATGGATATTTGCGCAATACCTATTAACTGATAGTGTTCAAGAGGAGTATTCATCTACTGAAGGATACGCTCCTGTAACTAAATCAGCTATATCATCAGTTGAATATCAAAAATATTTATTAAATGAAGATAATAGTAATTATCAGGTTAAAATTGATGCAACTAAATTAGTTATAAATAATATAGATAATACATTTACAACACCTGTTTTTAAAAAATCTGCAGATATTAGAAATGCATCAAAGTATTTAATTACTGCAGTTACAGGCTCATTTAATTCACCAAATAAATATACAACTTATGATGAAATTGATAAATTATTCCAAAAAGCTATTGTTAATAATGAATTAGAAACAAATATTGGCACTATAAGCAATAACTATTATATTGGTGGAATAATAATTATCTCATCAATTGTAGTAGTTTGGATTTGTATAGGAATTTACGTATTTTTTGATTATAAAAAGAAGAGAAAATAGCTGATTTAATTGACATTGATTTTATAAAAAAGTATAATCTATGTGTATTAATAGGAGGATATGAAATGAAATTAAGAAAAATTGGCTTAAGTGCATTAGCAGCAGTAGCAGTAAGTGGAGTTTTAGCATTAGCTTCATGTGGAAAGGGTTCTACTACAACAACAGGAACTGGTACACAGGCAACTACTACATCACAAGCTACAACTACAACAACTGAGGTTAATGATGTCCTATCTTATGCTGAATATGTTGCAACAGCAGATGGTGAAACAGTAACAATTTCTGGCATTATTTCTGGTAGATGTACATTTGATACATCAAAGAATGCAGCTTCATTCTATTTACAGGATCAAGATGGTGGATATTATATCTATAATTTACCTTGTACTGCAACAGAATATGAAGAAACTCTTACAGTAGGTACTGAAATTAAGGTTACTGGTTATAAGACTTCATGGTCTGGAGAAGTTGAAATTGGAGGAAGCCAGTCTGGCGAAGAAGCTACATTTGAAGTTATTGGTACAGGTTCTGTTGAACCAAAGCTTGTAACTATGGATGGTCTTGTTGATGTTCCAAATCAGTATGTTAAGCTTGAAAACCTTACTGTAGTTGGTCAAACAGATGCTAATGAAAATACTTTAGCATGCTTCCATAACTGGGATAATTCAGGTACATCATCAATTGGTACTGACCTTTATTATACAGTAACAGATGGCACTACAACTTACCAATTCGTTGTTGAAGCTTGGTTAGAAAATACTCAATATGGTTCTGAAACTTATCAAGCAGTTGAAGGATTATCAATTGGCGATATTATTAATATCGAAGGATTCGCATATACATATAACAATCCACAAGTTCAAACAACTAAGGTTACAGTAGTTAATCAATCTAAGTAATTGAATCTTTTAGAAGACATAGTTTAAAATAAACTATGTCTTTTTTTGTCCTAAAATGTTATAATAGCCATGTACATTAACTATTAAGGTGGTTTATATGAAGGTTTTGTTATATTTTGAGAAGCAAGGAGCTATAAAACAATCTGGAATAGGTAGAGCTTTAACACATCAAAAGAAGGCTTTAGAACTAAAAAACATTGATTATACATTAGATCCTAAAGATGAACCATATGACTTTGCTCACATTAATACTTATTTTAATGATTCAATGAAGGTTATAAGACACTGTAAGAAAAAGGGTATTAAGATTATTGCACATGGTCATTCAACAAAAGAAGACTTTAGATATTCATTTAGATGCTGGAGATTTGTTGCACCAATATATAATCATTTAATTCTAAGATTATATAGAAGTGCTGATGTTATTATTACTCCAACTCCATATTCAAAATCATTAATAGAAAAATATAAGGGTGTAACTGCAAAGGTATATGCTGTTTCAAATGGAATAATGCTTGAGGATTATAAATATAATGAAGAAAATGCATTAGCATTTGATAATTTCTTCAATATTCCAAAGGACAAGAAAATTGTAATTTGTGCTGGTTTATATTTTGAAAGAAAAGGAATTACTGATTTCTTTGAAATCGCAAGAAAAATGCCAGATGTTACATTCATTTGGTTTGGTAATTTAAGTAAATCTTTAACACAATTAAAAATATTACGTGCAATAAAAAAGCGTCCTTCTAATGTATTAATGCCTGGATATGTTGATATTAAGGTATTAAGAGGTGCATTCTTACGTGCATCAACATTCTTATTTATGTCTAAAGAAGAAAATGAAGGTATTGCAGTATTAGAAGCAATGGCTTCACACTTACCTGTAATAGTAAGAGATATTCCTGTATTTAATGATTGGTTAACTGATAAGGTTAATTGCTTAAAGGGTAAGACAATTGATGATTTCATTAATTCCTTAAATTATGTATTTAATAATGATACTAAGGAGTTAACTGATAATGCTTATAAGGTTGTTGAAGAAAGAACATTAGACCATGTAGGAGATCAAATAAAAGAAATTTACGATATGGTTTATAATATGAATAATAATAAATAATATGCCTTAGGGCATATTTTTTATTTACAAATTTTATTTTTTAGCCTACAATTTATGTGAAATGATTTGTTTACTAGGGGGTAATTAAATAATGAAGAAAAACATTAAATTTGCGCTATTATTGACACCATTAGTTGTACTAACTGCATGTAAAACTAATACTAATACATCAACTTCATCAAGTGGAATTATAACAACAACTACTGAAGGAAGAAATACTAATTTAGATAATATTATTGATGTTAATACAGTTAAAAGAAATTTATATACTACAAGTGAAGATGTAAGAGCAACAGTAGATATTAATTATTTTAATGATAATAATGTTCCTTATATTGAAATATCAGAATTCTTTAAGATTTTAGATATAGCATATGAAGATTCATACTCTGATTCTAATGTTTCTTATACAATTGATAAATCAATAGGTAATCAGGTAAAGGTTACAAGAGAAAATTCAAGCTATGTAATATTTGATGCAAGTAAAAATGATTTTACAATAAGTGATTCTAATCTTTTTTATGAATCATCACATTCAAATCCTTTATGCTTCTTACCAGATTATGGAGATTTAGGAGTTGCAGGTGTTGATACTGATATTAAGTTTGTTGCAAACTCAACTAAAGCGGAAAATAAATATTTTGGTGGAGAAGAAGTAACCTTTGATTTTGATTATTATAATATCAAAACAATAGCATATGATAATAACCTATATCTACCATTTACTACATTATCAGATATGTTTTTAGCTGTTTTATATGCACCTATGGTTGTATTTGATAATGGTATATTCTCTCCAGAACTATCTGATTATCCGGCTGATTTATATAAGCGTGGTAAGATAAATTTAACAAGTGAAGTAATTGATTATCATTATGATGAATTAGCATTTAATTTAGATTTTAATTATGGTCTAGATGGAAGAAGAGAAGAATTATTAAATCAATTTAATTGTAATAAAATGTCTGAAGTATTTAGAAAAGAATATATTAAAAGAGATAATTTATTTGAATTAGATGTTGATTTAACTAATTTATTATCTTATACACTTGATGATATACATTCATATATCTTAGGTTATACACCAATGCTATCATATAGTGAAAGATATCAAATATATGGTAGAGAGGTTATGGGTGAAAGAGGTACTTCATTCTACCAAGAATATGCAAATGTAAAATCTAGTTGTTCTCTTCTTGATGGATATACTGAATATTATGATACTGGAATAATCTCTTTTACTTCATTTTATGAATTAGATGATAATTTATATAATAATGTAGATGATTTAAGTAATAATCCTTCTGATTGTGGTGAATTATTTGCGTATGCATATAAGATGATAACAAGAAAAAATTCTCCAGTCAAAAATATTGTAATAGATATAACAAGAAATGGTGGAGGAGATACAAGATGTGGTGCTTTTATTGCAGGTATGTTTTCTGATTATGTCGTTTCTTATATAGCAAATGGTTCATTAAATGGTAGTGGCTTAGGAATAAGCTATTATGAATCAGATTGTAACCTAGATGGTGTAATAGATGAAAATGATAAATTAATATCAGGTGGAGATTATAATATCTATTGCTTAACGTCTAGTATATCATTTTCTTGCGCTAACATGTTACCACATATGCTAAGAGATAGTAATCCAAATATTAAAATAATTGGTCATCAATCAGCAGGTGGAGAATGCTGTATCTTACCTTGTGCTACTGTATATGGTACACTGTATACTATTTCAGGTTCTACAGCATTAAAAATGATTGGTACTAATGGGGAATATGTTACAACTGACTTTGGTGTACCTGTTGATTATGAATTTGAAGGATATGATTATATGCAAGCTAATAATGTCTTAGATTATGTTCGTTCAGTATAAAAATAAAAGGACTCGCATGAGTCCTTTTTGTTATGCTCTTGTTTTTAAAAGCTTATCATTGATTGCATTTTCGAATACAGATAATGAATTATCCTCATTATATATTCCATATTCTATTGCAACCTCATAGAATATTTGTTCTACAGTTTGTATTTCAATATCGTTAGCTTCAAATACCTTAAATGATATATCATCTAATAACCCATAATAATCTTCAGTAATTTTTTCTTTTTTCTCAATAAGCTTCATTACCTTATCTTCAAGGTCTTGGAATAATTTCATTCCCTTTTTTACATTTGGATCATCACAAGATAATATTTCACTCTTGAAATCCTGGATATATAGAAGAAGATTAACTGTATCTTGGAAATCTTCCATTAATAATATGTCATTGTTGAAAGAATTCTTTAGTATTGCATCTATATATGTGAATTGATCATATATATAGTCAAAGCCATAAGAGAAGAAGGTTTCCTCCTCTTCGTTTAGGCTTCTTACTACATGCTCTTCATCTAAGTAATCTACAACAGCGAATACTGGTGCAAATCTATTAATGATTTTAGAGTTTGCTTTTACAAGATTATTAATTAAATCTTTCTTTTCTCTTTTAAATGCTTCATAGTCTTCATAAATAGACATGAAGTTTTCATTTTCTTTATTAGTATATTCCATTTTATCTAGTCTTCATTTGAGGGAATAAGATAACATCACGAATAGTATCAGTTTCTGTTAAGAAAATAACAAGTCTATCTACACCGATACCAATTCCTCCTGCAGGTGGCATACCATATTCTAATGCCTCTACGAAATCAGTATCCATTTCGTTTGCTTCATCATTACCCTTAGCTTTTTCTTGAAGCTGTTCTTCAAATCTTTCCTTTTGATCTATTGGGTCATTTAATTCTGTGTATGCATTTGCGAATTCATGTCCACCAATGAATAATTCAAATCTTTGAACAAATCTTGGATCATTAGGATCCTTCTTTGTTAAAGGAGAAATTTCAATTGGGTGACCACATAGGAATGTAGGTTGAATTAAAGTCTTTTCACCGTATTCTTCAAAGAATGCGTTAATAATATGTCCAACTGAAATGAAGTGAGGTTCAACTGGTACATTATGCTTCTTAGCAAGCTCAACAGCTTCTTCAAAAGTATAATTGTTGTTCTTGAAATCAACTCCAGTTTGTTCTTTGATAACATCACACATTGTTACAACTCTAAATGGCTTTGCGATATTAATCTTTTCGCCTTCAAAATTGAATGGATTTCTGAATTCATCCTTACCAATTACAGTTTTTGCAGCATATCTAATAACACCTTCACAAATCTTCATCATATCTGATAAGTCACCAAATGCTTGATATAATTCAACTGTTGTGAATTCTGGGTTATGAGTTCTATCCATACCTTCATTTCTGAAGATTCTACCAATTTCATAAACTCTTTCAAGACCGCCAACTAATAATCTCTTTAAATGTAATTCAGTTGCTATTCTTAAGTAGAAGTCTGAATCTAGTGCGTTATGATGAGTGATGAATGGTCTTGCAGAAGCACCACCTTGAATATTTTGTAATACAGGTGTTTCAACTTCAATAAATCCTTCACCATCAAAATAAGATTGCATAGCACGAATGATTCTTGGACGAAGAATTGCAATACGCTTTGCATCTTCATTCATAATTAAATCTAAGTAACGTCTTCTATATCTTTCTTCAACGTCAGTTAATCCATGGAATTTTTCTGGTAATGGACGTAATGCTTTAACTAGGTGAGTATATTTTACAGCCTTAAGTGTAATTTCACCTGTTTGAGTTAGCATCATTTCGCCTTCAACACCAACAATATCACCTAAGTCAGCAAACTTAAATAATTGATATTGCTCTTCACCAACAACATCCTTACGGATATATACTTGGATTTTTCCTGCTCTATCCTGTAATGCGAAGAAAGAAGCTTTACCCATTTTTCTAATGAACATGATACGACCTGCAACAACACCCTTGATGTGTAGGTTTTCTACATATTCATGTAGCTTTTCTTTTAATTCCTCTTCACTTAAATTACTATTTTGTTCTTTAAAATCATTAACAATTTTAGAAACCTTTTCTTTTAATTGTTCTGATTCTTCCTTGATATTTACATCGAATTTTTGTCCGAATGGGTCAAGACCTAAAGCTTTATAGTTTTCAAGCTTACCACGTCTTACCTTTTCCTGATCTGATAAATTTTCTGCCATAATATTTATCCTCCATTTTAAATTACTACTAAATTATAACAATTAACTAGTATAAAATCAACAAATTAAATATTATTTAAATGTTATAAAAACACTTTACTAAAATATATTATATTTTATTGCCTTGTTAAAAAATGTCATATATTTTATAATAAAACGTGGTGATGAAAAATGAGTTATATTTACAAAAGAAAAGCCCAATATCATGAAACTGACCAAATGGCAGTAATCCATCATTCTAATTATTTTAGATGGTTAGAAGAGGCAAGAGTAGAGTTCTTAAAGGATTTAGGAACACCTTATAAGGAATTTGAAGCAAAAGGAATTATATCTCCAATTGTTGATGTTTCTGCAAAATATATAAAGCCTATCACTTTTGAGGATACTGCATATATTTATATGGACATTACTAAATATAATGGAGTTAAGCTTTCAATAGAATATCATATTACAAATCAAAATGATGAATTATGTGTCGTTGCAACAACCACATCATGCTTTGTTAAGGATAACCAGGTATGCTCTTTAAAAAGAGTTGAAAAGGAATTTGATGAGAAGTTTAGGAAGTATATAGAAAATGAGCAAGGAAATAGTTTTAAAAAGTAATTCTCCAAGAAGAAAAGAAATACTTTTACGTGAAGGTTATAAATTCATAGTTAAGCCTCAGGATATTGATGAGGTAATGGATAAGAATCAAACACCATATGAAAATACCAAAAGAGTTGCTTTATTAAAGGCAGAAAAAAATAAAGAAGAGGATTATGGTAAGATTATTATTGGCTGTGATACTATTGTTACTCTAGATGGGGTTATATATGGTAAGCCTCACGATAGGGCTGATGCTTATAGAATGCTTAAAACATTCTCAGGTAGATGCCAAGAGGTTGCATCAGGTGTTGCAATAATCTATAAGGAGCATTTGTATAATTTTTATGTAGTTTCTAAGGTGTATTTTAAGAAATTAACTGATGAAGATATTAATTCCTACCTTGATACAGATGAGCCTTATGATAAAGCAGGAAGCTATGCTATTCAAGGAATTGGAAGAAGATTAATCTCTCATTATGAAGGTGAGCTTGATAATATCATAGGTCTACCTATAAAAGAGATTAAAGAAGTATTAGGTGAAATAAATGAAATGGAAGATTAGAGATATTGAAATACCTAATCAGGTAGTTCTATCTCCTATGGCTGGAGATACAAATATCGCATATAGAAAAATATGTCATGACATGGGTGCTGGCCTCGTTGTTGGTGAGATGGTTTCTGATAAGGCAATAGGCTTTAATAATGAAAAAACCCTAGAAATGACAAGAGTTATTGAGGGTGAACACCCTGTTTCTATGCAGCTTTTTGGGCATGATATAGAATCAATGGTTAATGCAGCTAAATTCTTAGATACTAGGACTGAATGCGATATTATTGATATAAATATGGGCTGTCCTGTAAATAAGGTTATTAAAGCTCAAGCTGGTTCATTCTTATTACAAGATCCAAATTATGTTTATGAATTAGTTAAAGCAATTGTAGACAATGTCAAAAAGCCTGTAACAGTAAAAATTAGATTGGGCTTTGATATGGAGCATATTAACTTTATTGAAAATGCAAAAGCAATTGAAAAAGCAGGTGCTTCAGCTATTACATTACATGCAAGAACAAGAAGTATGTTTTATTCAGGAGAAGCTGATTGGAAATATATTAAAATGCTTAAAGAAGCAGTATCTATTCCAGTAATTGGTAATGGAGATATAAGAAGCCCTGAGGATGCAAAAAGAATGCTTGATGAAACTGGATGTGATGCAGTTGCAATAGCACGTGCAGCATTAGGAAATCCATGGATTTTTAGAGATACAGTAGCATACCTTGAAACTGGTATAAAACCAGAAAGAGCAACACCAGAAGAGGTATATGAAATGATTATAAAGCATTATAATCTATTACTAGATTTAAAAGGAAGACATTTAGCAACATTAGAAATGAGAAGTCATGTTGCATATTATATAAAAGGACTTCCTGGTGCATCTCGTGTTAAGGATATGTGTAATAAAGAAACTGATTTTAATAAGGTATTAGAATTATTACATCAATATTTAATTGAAAGAAGGCATTTTTAATGGATATTAATGGAATAGTTAGAGCAAGTGAATGTGATTCTAATGCAAACATTAATATTGTTTCAATATTTAGCTTAATTGAGGATTCAATTACTATCTTATTGGGCAAATATGGCTTAGATTCCTTGGCCATTAAGGAAAAGGGTTTAATGTGGGTTTTTACAAAAAATAAAGTAAATATTTATAATAGACCTAAATGGAAGGATAACTATGTTATTAAAACACATGTAATAAAGGTATCTATGGCAATAATCGTTATTGAAACATCAATGTATGATTCTTTTGATAATTTATTATTTGAATCAATAACTGAAGCTTGTGTTTTAGATATAAAAACAAGAAGAATAATTAAATTATCTGATTTAAATATTAATATTGATACATTAAATAAGAAGAATAATATGAGATTTGAAAGAATAAGCTTAAATAATGATTTTGATACAATAAAAATATTATCTGTATCAACAACTAATATTGACTATTCTTTGCATACAAATAATGTAGAATATGTTAGATTCTTATCAGATTCATTAAATCTTATGAAATATAATAATATATCCTCATTTGAAATACATTTTACTCATGAATCAGTACTTGGGGATGTATTACATGTAAAAAGATATAATGATAGCTATATTATTACAAATTTAGGAAAGGATATTGTTTGTGAGGCTATAATAAAATGACAGAATTCTATTTAGTTAGACATGGACAAACTGAATATAATTGCCAAGGTAAAATTCAAGGAAGAATAGATACTCCATTAAATAAAACTGGTATTTTACAAGCACATGAGCTTGGCAAATATTTCTTAGAAGAAGGGATGAAGTTTGATAAAATTATAACTTCTCCTTTAAGAAGAGCCTATGCGACAGGAATTATTATTGAAGGTGAGCTTGGTATGGGGGATTGCATTATTGATGAGGCACTTAGTGAAAGATTATTTGGACCTTTAGAGGGGGGACCTGTATCTAATGAATCATTTGCAAAAATTAATTCTGATTCTATTGATGGATGTGAGAAATCTTATGAGATTATTGAAAGAATTAAAACTGCAATATTAAGACTTGCAAATGAATATAAAAACCAAAAGATTTTAGTAGTAACACATTCACATGTTATTAAGGCTTTAGCTGTATATGTTGATAAAAATAAATATCATTTTGATGATCCTTTACATAATTGTGGATTATCTATTTTTAAATCTGATGGAAAGATAATAAAAATAACTGCATTTAATAAAAAGACAGTATAATTAATGATAAAAATAAACTTTTATGGTATAATAATCTATATAGGAGGAATGTAGGAAATGAAACTTACAAAGAAAACATTAATTTTATTTTGCCAAGCAGTATTAGGGTTAGTTGCATTATTATTGTTATTTGCACCAGCAATCACAAGAAAGAATACTGATGTTACTTATTCTGGCTTCCAAGTTATGTTTGGATGCCAAACTGAAGTATTTGGTTCTAAGGTTCAAGTACTTGATCCAACATTTGCAGGTATTTTAACATTCTTTATGATTGTTGCAACAATTGCATTACCTTTATGTATTGCATTCTTAAAGAATAAGAAGGTTACATTTATTTTAAGTATTGTATTAATTGCTATTTGTGCAATTGGTGCTTTATTCTTATTCTTAGGAACAACTGATTTAATGCTTAATCCAGCAACAAGTGGTGTATCTGCATCTGATTTCAATGCTAATTTAGGTGTTGGCTTTATTATTGATGCCATTTTATTATTAGTTATTGGTGCATCAGCAGTTTTAACTCCAATATTTATTAAGGATTAATTATGATTAAGGACTCATTTGAGTCCTTTTTTCTTTCCCTAATTATTGTTTTTATTTTTTGTTGTATGTTATAATAATCTTAAGAGTGTACGAATTGGAGGTAATGGTATGAAAAAGAAGATTATTATAACTATGTTTATATTTATGTTTATACTACTTTTAGTACCTAGCGCATTTGCAGAAGAAACAACTAGTACTTTAACTACATCTTCTTATGAAGGAACACATTTAATTAGTGGTTTAGTGGATGTATTTAATAATGTTATATTTATAATTTATTTGTTCTTTGCTGCGCTTGTAGTATCTCCTGTTGTTGGATTTGGGGTAGTAAGCTTAGTTTATGCTTTACTTGCTTGGCAATATAAGGAAGGAAAGGATAAAGCAACAGTTTTATTAAAGGGAATTGGTGGAATTGTTTTAGGTATTGGTGCTTTATATCCGTTGTTCTATTTTAATAAAAGCATTTTAGGTTATTTCTTAATAATGTTTTTTATTGGATTATTATTAATTGTAATTTCAGAATTAATATCATCTAAGAATTTAAGTATTATTGTTTTAGGAACATTTACATTAGCATTTGCATTGTTTTTAGGTATATTAATTATGGCTAGTGTAATTAAGGGTGGCAGTGAATATATTATTCCTTTATTACCAGTTATTGTAGCTATTCCTTTAGCAATCCTAGATTATATGATTGTAAAGAAGAAAAGATTTAATTAAAAAGAAAAAAGCTTAGGACGTATAGCAAATCCTAAGCTTTTTATTTTTTTATACTATTCAAAAATTCTAAATCATTATATTAGAAAATATCAAAATATAATGATGATGGAATCTTGTTTGCCTGACAATAGCTTATAATATTGTTCTTTGTTGTTGTAACCTTAGAACGAATTGAAGACTGTGTTGAAGATGATGGAGTAGTTACTGAATATCCTGAAGGTAATTTATCAGAAGATGAACCACTAAAGCCATATACATTTGACCAACCTGTAATTGTGAATGGTGAAATGTAGTAGTTGTATCCGTTGTCGAATGCAACACAGTTTGTGAATGATGCAGTAACTGCAGAGTTGTTATTATCAAAGCCTTTCTTATCATGGTCAAATGCTAAGCAGTTTTTAACTGTTCTTACACAAGAAGAATCAGAATATGCTGAACCAAACTTGAAGCCATTTGGATTTCCATCATAATTTGACTTCCATGAAGAAATTGATAATGTTCCACTTGATGTAGAAATAAATGAGCTTGTTGGTAATGAAATAGTACCACTATTATATTTAGTTTTGAATGTTGATGATTGTGCTTCAATTAAGCGAATCATTAGCATTTCTTCATCTAGAGCATTACCTTGAGCTAAATCCCATTCACCGGTGAATGTAGTATAGTCTCCATTATGCCAGCATGCACAATTTGTGTATGTGATATTTGGTGTTAAATCACCACTCTTATCATAAGAATCCCAACCGTCATCTGAGTTGTCCCATGCATAGCAGTAGTTAAATGTATTATTCTTACCAGCACCAAGCTTTGGAGCGAAACCATCAGCGTTTCCACCCAATGTGTATACGTCACAGTTTCTATATGATGATACATATTCAATTGTATTTGAATATGCGCCTGATGTAATTTGTAGACCAGCATCATTATTGTATCTTACGATAACATTTGATACTGTGTTATTTCCAGCAGAAGAACCCTTAATTTGAATACCATTATCTGGTGCATGCTGAATAATTAAGTTCTTAATTGTGTAATAAGAACCAGTGATTCTAATACCTACTGCAGAATCTGAAGTTGATTTACCAATATATGAATCTAAGAATGATTCAAATTCTAATACTGGATATGAACCATCAGAATTTGCAACACCAACGATTGATACGTTAGCATTTGTAGTAGATAATGCAATTTGACCTGAGCATGCAATTTCAGTACCTGTAACATAAACTGTTCCACCACCAGCAGCTTCAGCCTTATCTATTGCAGAAACTAATGCGCTATATGTAGATACTGCACCAGAAACTGTAGAAGATGAGCTTGAAGAAGATGAAGATGAAGAAGATGAGCTAGAACTTGAAGAAGAACTTGAAGTACCAGTTGAATCTACTTGAATCTTATAGATGTTAATGTTACAAGAAGTTGAATATAGATATACATATCCAGCTGAACCAGAATAAGAATAAGTTACTTGCTGTGCAGTTGTACCAACTGACCAAGTAGTAAGTCTATTTCCATTCGCATCTGCTAATGCTAAGCTTCTTGAAGCTTCAGCATCAGTTATTACCTTTATTGTTGATGTAGAACCAACAGGGACCTTAACACTTCTATATGAAGTAGAACCAGCTCCTCTTAAAGATAATGCATATGTATATGAAGTTGAATTAACTGTAACAGTATTTGCATAAATCTGCATATATTTTTCAGATGTAGCATTTAAAGTTAAGTCATTAATTGTTTTAGTTGTTGTAATTGTACCTAAGCTCTTATAATCTGAATCCTTGAAGTTCCATGAAACTGATGAAGAACTTGTAGATGAAGATGAAGAAGATGAACTAGAGCTTGAAGAACTAGTTGAATCTACTTGAATCTTATATAGATTAATATTAGAACCAGATGAATATAAGTAAACATATCCTGATGAACCAGTATAAGAGAATGTTTCTTGTTCAGCAGTAGATGTTACTGAATTTGAGCCTAAAGTTGTACCATTTTCATCAGCAAGAATTAATGTTCTAGTTGATGCTGCATCAGCAATGACCTTAATTGTTGATGCACCTGATACAGGGACCTTAACGCTTCTATATGATGTGCTTCCTCCACCACCTAATGCTAGACAGTAAGTATAGCTTGTACTGTCAACAGTAACTGTATTAGATTTAACACTCATAGTTTTGCTTGAAGTAGCATTTAAAGTTAAATCATCAACTGTGATAGTTGATGAAATTGTACCCAAGCTTTTAAAGTTTGTGTCTTTGAAATTCCAAGAAACTGAAGTAGCGGCATTTACTCCAAAGAAACTTGTAAGCATTATGCTTAAGACAACAAAAACGGATAATGCAAAAGCTGCGAATTTTTTCATATTTCCTCCTCAAATAATTTAAAACAAATTCCGTTTTGCACCCTAAAAATCGACTCATTTCAATTGCTATACTCATATAAAATAACACAAAAATTTCAAAAAATAAAGCGTTTTCTGTAAACGTTTTATAAATCACATAATTGATAGTTTAATATTTTTAATATTATGTCGATAAAGCAAAAAAACTAGTTATTACTCGCTATTATTATGTATAAAATCGACATTTTGCTAAAAATAGTCTAATTTGATTGATAAAAGAAATAATTCTAGTTATAATGTGAGTAGTGATTGGGTGTGATAGAATGAGTAAACATAAGATATGTTCAATTGTTCAAATTGCTGTTATGACTCTAACAATTTTATTATTATTTGCGCCATGCTTAAAAAATGCAAATAATAATATTTCAGGTATAAGTGCATATTATGGAATCAATTGTGATGCATTATCATTTTCTATATCTGGATTATTCTTAACGTTATTAATGCTTAGTGGATTAGGATTTGCTATAGTTAAGCTAGTCAATAATAATGATAAGGTAAAGCTAGTTATGAATATATTAATTGTTATTGTTGGAATTGTTATTGCAATAGGTTCTTTTTTAGGAAATAAAGATATAATTTTAACTCCAAAGCATCAGGGTGTAACTGCATCATCACTTGGTTATACAATTGGGTTTGGATTTATGATGAATGGATTTTTAGCATTGATATTTTCAGTTGCTTCACTATTAGATCAGTTTATAATTGGAAACTAAATTTTTAGTTTCCTTTTTAATTATTATATATAATAAGATAGAAATGTGTTCGTTTTCATTGGAAAAATTAATTTTATACTTGACTTGACTGAATTATGATTGTAAAATTTGTAATGGTACATTTTTAAGCAATTATCCACGATTGCCCTCAAAAAATTTATTAATTAAAATTTATGGAGGAAATTTAACATGAATAAGACTTTCATGGCAACAAATCAAACTGTACAGCATGGTTGGTATATCGTTGATGCTACTGGCCTTACATTAGGACGTTTAGCTACTCAAGTAGCTTCATTACTAAGAGGTAAGGGTAAGCCTACATATACTCCAAATGTAAACTGCGGAGATAACGTAATCGTTATTAACGCTTCAAAAATTAAGTTAACTGGTAATAAGTGGAGCGATAAGTTATATAGACACCACAGTGAATACACTGGTGGTCTTAGAACTTTAAGAGCTGAAGAAGTTATGGCTAAGACTCCAACTAGAATGGTTGAACAAGCAATTTTCGGTATGTTACCTCATACTAAGCTTGGTGATCAAATGAGAAAGCAGCTATATGTTTATGCAGATGCTGACTATGCTCAAAAGGCACAAAAGCCAGTTGAATTTAAGGTAGAGGCATAAGGAGGATATAGGACATGGCAAAGAAGTTAGTACAATATTTAGGAACAGGCCGTCGTAAGAGCTCTGTTGCACGTGTTTATTTACGTGCTGGTAAGGGTAATATTACAATCAACGGTCGTACATTCGAGGATTATATCCCATCAGCTGCAATCCGTCTTGATGTTTTACAACCATTAGAATTAACTGAAACAACAGACAAGTTTGATATTATTGTTAACGTATTTGGAGGAGGCTTAACAGGACAGGCAGGAGCAATCCGTTTAGGTATTACTCGTGCATTAATGGAAGTTAATGCAGATTACCGTGCAACATTAAAACCAGCTGGTTTAGTTACACGTGATCCTCGTGCTAAGGAACGTAAGAAGTACGGTCTTAAGAAAGCACGTAGAGCACCTCAGTTCTCTAAGCGTTAATTGTTTGATTATTATAATTGCAAAGAAAAAGATATTAAGCAGGACTTCTCACCCTGCTTTTTATTTTGCTTAAAATGGCTTGGTTAAGCTAGTTTTTATAACAACCCCCTACAGTAATTTATAGTATTTTAAATGTCATAGGTTGTCCAAAAATACATAAAAATATTTAATTTGGACAACCTATAATTATTTTAATCCAAACTTGCGGTTTAGCAAAATCTGATATATAATTTCACTGATTTCAATTCAAGGAAATTAGAATCAGTATTAGATAGAACATTCTCATCATATTCAGATGGTAAGAAACATGATGGAACACAAGGATATATCTATTTCAAATTATCATATGACTTTAAATTACAAATAGATTATGAACATATACCAGGTGCTCCATTTAGTGCAATTAAATTCTTAAATATTACAGGCTATTATACTAATAAAAGTGATTTTAAAATTTACTTTATGGCTGATAATGAAAATTATGTTCTTCATTATAATGGCAATGTAACAATATCAAAAATATAAAATGGGGTGGTATGTATGACAATATTACAATACGGTCATACTAAAACATATTTCATTAATGGATTATTAATAGATACAGATTATGCAGGTACTATTAATCAATTCTTTAAATGTATAAATGAGAACAATATTAATATAAAGGATATCAAATATATTCTAGCAACACATTATCATCCAGATCATATAGGAATAGTACCTGAATTAATGAAATTAGGTATTAAATTAATAGTAATTGATATTCAAAAGGATTATATTCATTTT